>Ga0224555_1000209_pt1 | contig 86280 bp, 70 predicted proteins | sample 714S23034metaG_FD_180687 | JGI IMG/M metagenome (GOLD analysis project Ga0224555, IMG submission 180687) | Peat soil microbial communities from Stordalen Mire, Sweden - 717 S2 30-34 | ecosystem: Environmental > Terrestrial > Soil > Wetlands > Peat | place: Sweden: Norrbotten County, Stordalen... | reverse complement strand
TCTTCTTGGATGAGATGGCGGTAGCACATTCGGCAAACCTTACTTGGTGGTTAGGCTTCCTGGATGCTACCCCATCCCATCCACCTGCCACCGGAGTTGCCGTTGCACTTCGTTGTTGAATCCGCCTATCCATTGATCATATTCAAGGAGATGGGCGAAGCAAAGGTAGTTCTGAGCGTTATTGGGGTTTTTATTTCACTTTCCATTATAGGAACTCCATTAGTCACATACGCTCGTCACCTGGATAGCATAAAATATGCAGAAGGATCGCAATTTGTAGAAATGATAAATAAGGCAAGAAATTGCACCAATGATTTATCTTTTATAGACGATGGACTTGGTACGCACAATGAACATCTAAAATATCCAAAGCATTCTTTAGTCGTTTATAAAGTGCTGACTGACAATAAACCTACCATTTGGGATACACAAGGCGATCCTGATCTATATAAACCTAATCATGAAATGATATATGAAGATTATCATTATAACTCCCCATCAGAATGGCTTGCCAGTAAGAAGTCACAGGTTAAATTAATTGTGCTTGTATCCGTGGGGAAGACTGAGGTGATAGGTTATTATCAAAACACCGGCGGAATTCCTGCGCATAAGACTACTTATAATTTATCTTTCTATGATGTAAAAACCGGCACGATTGTTGCGAAACGTATAATCGTGTTGTTCGATACAGATACTTTGAACACGCTTGACTTCAGTAATTCAGAAAGTTGGCCCTCAAACTCTCAGGTCATAGAGCAAATCCGTAATACTATCACGTTTCAGGGTGATTGATAATCAGGAAAAACCGCATCCATCCAATAACTCGACCAGATGCGGCTTTTTCTGTTCCCTGTTCCCTAATCCCTGTTCCCTGTCTTACTTGTCCGTCAGCGCCTCCACGCCGGGCAGCTTCTTGCCTTCGAGAAATTCCAGCGAAGCTCCGCCGCCGGTGGAGATGTGTGTGATCTGGTCGGCTACTCCTGCCTGGTTGATGGCCGAAACCGAGTCGCCACCGCCGATGATGGACGTAGCCGCGCGGTTGGCCGCGACAGCCTTGGCAATGGCGTTCGTGCCAACGGCAAAGCGCGGGAACTCGAAGACGCCGGCCGGGCCATTCCACACAATCGTCCGCGCGGTCGAAACCACTTCCTCAATCGCCGCAATCGACTTGGGGCCGATGTCCAAGCCCTGCCAATCGGCGGGAAAGTTCACCGAGCAATCCCACACCTGGGTCTTGGCATCGGCGGCAAACTTGTCAGCCAGAATGTTATCCACCGGCAGCAGCAGCTTGACGCCCTTGGCCTTGGCCTTGTCGAGCGCCGCTTTGGCCATATCGATTTTGTCTTCTTCAACGAGCGACTTACCCGTTGTAACTCCCAGCGCGCGCTCAAAGGTGTAAGCCATGCCGCCCACGATGACCAGCGTGTCCACCTTGTCGAGCAGGTTGCTGATCACATCGATCTTGCCAGAAATCTTGGAGCCGCCGATGATGGCGACAAAAGGCTTCTCGGGCGATTCCAGCGCCTTGCCCAGGTAAGTAATCTCCTTTTCCATCAGCAGGCCGGCAACGCAAGGCTTGAGAAAGTGCGTAATCCCTTCCGTCGAAGCGTGAGCGCGATGCGCCGAACCGAAGGCGTCGTTCACGTACACATCGGCCAGCGAGGCCAGCCCCTTGGAGAAGGCCGGATCGTTGGCTTCTTCCTCGGGATGGAAGCGCAGGTTCTCCAGCAGCAGCACCTGGCCGGATTCAAGCTGACGGGCCATTTCACTGGCCACTTCGCCGATGCAATCCGGCGCAAAGGCCACGTTGACGCTCTCGCTCAGCTCCTTGTCGAGCAGTTCACGCAGACGGACAACCACCGGGCGCAACGAGTACTTCGGATTCGGCTTGCCCTTGGGACGGCCCAGGTGCGAGGCAAGAATCACCTTGGCCTTGCGCCGCAGGGCGTACTCGATGGTGGGCAGAGTGGCCACTATACGGGTGTCATCCGTGATGGTCGAGCCGTCTTCGGTCAGCGGAACGTTGAAATCAACGCGGATGAACAACTTCTTGTTGGTCAGATCGATGTCGCGAATCGTGAGCTTGGGCATGGGAATGGCCTTCCTTGAAGTTAGCTTACTGGACAATTATAGAGCCGGGCGCGGGGCCGGATAAATAATCGGATTTCCCCACGCGTACCGCGCGGCAGAACCCGATGATAGGTTCGCAGGGAGAAGAGCCGCTGATGTTTTTACGCATTACAGTTTTCAGAGATCAGAAATTGGAGGCCAGAGAACAGTGGTCAAGCATCGTAAAACTGATCCCTGACCCCTGATCTCTGACCCTTGTTCTTACAGGCCCTTCTTGACCAGGAAGCCGATCAGATCGACGACGCGGCTGGAGTAGCCCCACTCGTTATCGTACCAACTGAGCACCTTGACGCTCTGGCCAACTACCTTGGTCAGCGGCGCGTCCACGATGGACGACAGCGGATTGCCTTTAAAGTCGGAGCTGACCAGCAGGTTCTCGTCGTAGCCCAGGATGCCCTTCAGTTCGCCCTCGGAGGCCTTCTTGAAGGCGGCGTTCAGCGCTTCGGCGGTGACGGGCTTCTCGGCGATGAAGGTCAGATCGACGATCGAGACGTTCGGTGTGGGAACGCGAATCGCAAAGCCGTCCAGCTTGCCCGAGGACTCGGGGATGACCAGCTTGAGAGCCTTGGCGGCGCCGGTCGACGTGGGAATCATGCTCAACGCGGCGGCGCGGGCGCGGCGCAGGTCCTTGTGCGGCGTGTCCAGAATGACCTGATCGTTGGTGTAGCTGTGGATGGTGGTCATGATGCCGCTAACGATGCCGCATGTTTCCAGAATGACCTTGACCACCGGCGCCAGGCAATTGGTGGTGCAACTGGCGTTGGAGATGATGTTGTGCTTGGCCGCGTCGTACTTGTCCTGGTTGACGCCCAGCACGATGGTCAGGTCTTCGTTCTTGGCGGGAGCCGAGATGATAACCTTCTTGACCGTTGTTCCCAGATGTGCCTTCGCCTTCTCTGCGTCGGTAAAGAAGCCGGTTGATTCGATCACAATCTGCGCGCCGACAGAAGCCCAATCCAGCTTGGCGGGGTCGCGCTCGCTGAAGACCTTGATCTTCTTGCCATCGACGGAGATAAAGTCTGCGCCGGCGGTGACTTCGTTCTTCAGGTTGCCCAGAATTGAGTCGTACTTGAGCAGGTGAGCCAGCGTAGCCGGGCTGGTCAAGTCGTTGACGGCCACAAAATCGATCTCCGGATTTCCGAGTGAAGCGCGTAATACGTTGCGGCCAATGCGGCCGAAGCCGTTGATTCCAACCTTTACTGCCATGTCTGTGTTCTCCTTAGTTGTCGGTGAGGCTGTGGTTTGAGGCGGTTCGAGATTACCCTGGTTTGGCGGCTGAAAACCGCCCGGCACGCAATTCCACCAAACTCATGATCGTAACATTGCAGGTCATTGGAGACGAAATCAAAACGCATTTCTTCCCCATTTGCGCAAACTTCCCGCTCCCATAGTGTGCCGTTCCCGATATAGGATCGTATGTGACGGAGTGCACATCATTTGCAGCGTCCTCGGCAAGTATGGTATTCCCGTATTAGTATGTGTTTGAAGGCGGCATGAGAAAACGTTCCCGACGCACTCCCAATATCTCCGAATCCACCGGCAAAATCGGCCAGGAACTCCCCTCGAATCAGTTGCGGCCATTGGTTCCGCTCTATCCGGACGAGGTTCCGGCGGCGGTCCCGGAGCCGCGTCCCGCGAGGCCGGAGCGGCATCCAAGGCCCGAATCGCCCTCCAAACAGCAACCCGCTCGGCAGGAGTGGAATGAGCCGGCCAGTTCCGGGCGCTTTGAGCTCGAGACCCAGCCGGAGATGCCTTCCCTGGCCCCGCCCGAGCCGGAGGCGGCCGGACGCACGCCCCTGGCCCCCAAGGGCTTCGTGGTGCTGGCCATCGGTCTGCCCGGTTCCGGAAAAACCACATGGTTCCGCCGCCGCGGCGTCACCCCGCTCTCCAGCGACCTGCTGCGCAACATCCTCTTCGACGATGTCGAGGAGCAGCGCTACCAAGGGCTGGTCTTTTCCACCCTGCGCTCGCTGCTGCGCGCACGGCTCATCGCCCGCATGCCCTTGAACTACGTCGACGCCACCAACCTCTCCATCCATGAGCGCCGCCAATGGATCAAGATGGCCCAGAGCTTTGGCTACGAGGTGCAGGCGGTCTTCTTCGATGTCCCCTTGGAGGTCTGCCTGGAGCGCAACCGTCAGCGCGACCGCTCGGTCAGCGAGGATGTGATGCGCAAGATGTCCGAAAAACTCAAGCCGCCGGTCTTCGAAGAGGGCTTCGCCAAGATCACCGTGGTCCGCGTCAAGAGCCCGGGGTGAAGAGATGTTTAATTACCTAATTGCTTCCCGCAAAGAGAATCAGATGCTGAGGATAGGCCTGATTTTGTTGGGTTTGTCCGCTGCCATCTATATTCTTTTTATCATGCTGGTGCGAATTGGAATCGCGCATTTTGGATCATGCGGCCCCGACACGGCAGGGTTGTACCTCATACTCGGATTCCTCTTCTCAGGCGGCATTGGATTGCTCCTTACACTAATCGGACTCGTGAATCTTGCCTTCGATAAGTTCCATCAGTGGAAACACGGCAACCTCAGCGAGTAGAAAAACCCTGGGACCATCATCTACAAGAGATGCGCTGTGCCCCATCCATTCGCGTTCTGCGCGAATGGGTGGGATACCGAGAACCTCAATAAGCCTGAATCACATCTACTGCTTGTTCACCTCCACGTAATACAACTCCGTCGCCACTTGAAACTCATCCTTCGTCAGCGGCGTCTTCATCCACTGCCACTGAGTCGTCGGATGAATAATCTGCCAATGTTCCGGCGTGCCCACGCGCACCGGCATGGCGAACTTCTCTTCATCGGCTCGCCACTTGTACATCACCAAGCCAGGCTCTTCGCCGAACAGCAGCTCCAGTCGCGGAATCTGCGCGTGCCGCAGATACTGATCAAAAATCGGCGTAAGGTTCATCCCCGTCTGCTGGTTGAAGTAACTCACCACGTCTTCCGTCAGGATGTTTTGATATTTGAAGTGCTGATATAAACCGTGCAGCAGCGCCCACCACTTCGCGTCGTCGTTGACCACGCTGCGCAAGGTATTCAGCATCAGAGCGCCCTTGAAGTACTGATCCTGATCCGGCTCGGCATTCACGCCGCGCTCGGAGATAATGGGCCGCTGGTTCTTCACCCTCGCCTTGTCGCCATTCAAGTACTTGATGGCGTCGTCCTTGCCCCAGCGGTATTCCACATACAGGCCTTCCAGATAAGTCGTCCAGCCCTCGTGAATCCACATGTCCGCCGGGTCCGCCGCCGTAATGCTGTTGCCGAACCACTCGTGCCCGCTCTCGTGAATGATGATGAAGTCGAAGCGCAGGCTGATCCCCACGCCCGTCCAGTCGCGGCCCAGGTAGCCGTTCTTGAATAGGTTGCCGTAAGTCACCGCACTCTGATGTTCCATCCCGGCGTAGGGTGCCTCGATCAGCTTGTATCCGTCTTTCGCGAATGGATACTCGCCAAAGTAATGTTGATAAGCCTCTAACATTCCCTTGGCCTGCGCAAACTGCACCTTCGCCTTCTCCAGATCTTCAGGCAGCACATAATAATCCAGCGGTAAATCGCCTAACTGGTCGGCAAAGTGAACATAACTGCCGATATTCAGCGAAACATCGTAGTTATTTATCGGGTAATGCACCTTCCAGTCCCAGCGCGTATAGCCGTCGCCCAGGTCAGTCTTCGCCACGAACCTGCCATTCGACACGTCCACCAGGCCATTGGGAATCGCAACGCTGATGTCCATACTCTCGACCTCGTCGCGCCACTGGTCTTTATTCGGCCACCATACGCTCGCACCGTCACCCTCGCATGCTGTGTTGATCCACACGCGTCCGGCTGGATCCTTCTTGAAGGTCATGCCGCCGAAGCGCCCCGTCTCCTGCGGATGCCCGGAATAATAAAAGTCAATTGAATAAATTTTGCCGGCGCTGAGCGTTTGCGGGAAGTCAATAAACACCGCGCCCGAATCGCGCTCGTACTTGAGAGGCGTCTGGCCGTACAAAATCTTGTCAATCTTCAGCGTCTCCAGCAGGTCAAGCTGGATGCGCGCGCCATCGGCCAGCATCTTGAAACGAATCGTATTCTTGCCGCTGATAGTCTGCTTCTCCGGATCGACGCGAATATCCAGGTGGTAATAAAGCAGCTTGTTATTGGCGCGATAGGGCCCGTAAGCTCCGCGCAACATCTCCGCGCGCGTGGGCAGAACTGCTGTATCCGGCTTAGCCAGTGGCTTCTGCGCTGTGGCAGGCGCGGCGGCAGGTGCAACGGTGGGCGTGGCCGTCTGGCTCGTAGCCTGCTGTGCGGCCTGGGCATCGAGCGAGGCCGCAACTCCAAGACCAAGGACTAGCAGCCCGCACCAAAAGGCTCGAAGTACAAAAGATCGCATGGCAGTATCCTAACTGTTCAGTCTGCTGTCCTACCACGCACGCGTTCATCCCCCATGAATCACTTCGCTGACCGCAGTGGACACAATGCGATAAAATGATAGTGATAGTCTTCTAAAACCAATGGAAAAACTTCTCATTCCCGAAGCTTCTCGTCGCTGGGATTGCTTGAGCCTCGGCGAGGTTATGCTCCGCCTCGATCCCGGCGAGAGCCGCATCCACACCACCCGCCACTTCCAGGTCTGGGAGGGCGGCGGCGAATACAACGTGGCTCGCGGGCTGCGCCGCTGCTTTGGCCTGCGCACCGCCATCGCCACAGCCCTGGCCGAAAACCCCGTTGGCCGCCTGGTCGAAGACCTTATCCTGCAGGGCGGCGTCGATACTTCCCTCATCAAGTGGGTTCCATACGACGGCGTTGGCCGCGAGGTTCGCAACGGCCTCAACTTTACCGAGCGCGGCTTCGGCGTGCGCGCGGCCGTCGGCTGCTCGGATCGCGGCCACACCGCCATCAGCCAGGTCAAGCCCGGTGATTTCGATTGGCCGTTGATCTTCGGCGACAAGAATGGCTCTCGCTGGCTCCATACCGGCGGTATCTTCGCTGCGCTCTCCGCCTCGACCGCCGAGGTCGCCGTCGAAGCTATGGACGCGGCACGCGCTCACGGCACGCCCGTCTCCTACGACCTCAACTTCCGCGACTCCCTTTGGAAATCCATCGGCGGAAAGGCGCGCGCCCAGGAAGTGAACCGCGAACTGGTTCGCAAGGTCGATCTGCTGCTGGGCAACGAAGAAGATTTCTCCGCCATGCTCGGCGTCAAAATCAAAGGCGTCAGCGAGGACTTCAATGAGCTGCCCATCGCCGGCTACGAAGAGATGCTGCGCGAAGTTGCCGCGGCCTACCCCAACTTAAAGCTCATCGCCAGCACCCTGCGCACGGCGCACAGCGCTAGCCGCAACGGATGGGGCGCCATCGCTATCTACCAGGACCAGATTGTCCACGTACCGCAGCGCGACATCGAAATCTGCGACCGCGTCGGTGGCGGCGACAGCTTTGCCTCCGGCCTCATCTACGGCCTGCTTGCCAATAAACCAATAGAGTGGACCGTCCAGTGCGGCGTGGCTCACGGCGCGCTCGCCATGACCACTCCCGGCGACACCAGCATGGCCACACTGACCGAAGTTGAACGCATCGTCAAAGGCGGCTCCGCAAGAATCGCACGATAGCAATTTGCCCAGTTGTTTTTTGACGTGTACGGCTGACGGTTTGTAGTGTACGGGCTGACGGAGGGAGGCGGGGGTTTCAACCCCCGCATTATGTCAACAGAATCAACGCGGGCTTTAGCCCCGGATGTGAGGAACAAAATGTCTGAAACCACAGCGCAAATCATCGAACGTGTTGGCCTGATTCCCGTCTTGCGCGCCCGCAATGCCGCCCAGGCCCACGCCGTCGTCAAAGCCATGATCGCCGGCGGCGTCACCGTCGTTGAAGTTACTATGACCGTCCCCGGTGCAATCGAAGTTATCGGGGAACTCAAAAAAGAGTATGGAACCAGCCTCTTGCTCGGCGCGGGCACTGTCACCACCGCCGTTGAAGCCGAGGCCACCATCGACGCCGGTGCGGAGTTCATCGTCAGCCCCAGCTTTCATCCCGAAGTCGTAGCCGCGACCAAGGCCAGAAAAAAGCTATCCATCCCCGGCGCGCTCACGCCCACCGAGGCCATCACCGCCTCCGAGGCTGGCGCGGACTACGTCAAGATTTTCCCTTGTTCGGCCGTCGGCGGCGCTAGCTATCTGAAGTCGCTTCTTGCGCCCTTTCCGCAGCTCAAGCTCATACCCACCGGCGGCGTCACCCTCGCAACTGCGGAGTCATTTCTCCGTGCCGGCGCGCGCGCCCTGGGCGTGGGCAGCGAACTGGTCAACCTGGCCGCCATCGACGCCGGAACCCCCGAGACGATTACTGAAACCGCCCGCGCCTATTTGCAAGTGCTGGCCAAGTTCCGCGAAGAAGGTATTCAGAAGATGGAATGTAATGGCGAAGAAAAGATAAAAGTGGCCGGGGCGCTGAACTCAATGAGAAACGGCGCACCGGCCAAGTGATTCCAGCGAGGACGACTATTTGTCGGATTCAGCCTTGGCGGCGTCGATCGCCAGGCCCAGTTCCTTCTCTGTATCGCGCAGAAGCTGTTCGGCCTTGGCGCCGTGTCCCAGCATATCGTAATGGTTGGCTGCGCGGGCGCGCTCCATCGCTTTAATGGATGCGGCCACTTGAGTGTGAACGGCGTCCAAATCGTGCCAGTCGCGTACCGCTGCATATGCGCCTACGCCGGCTATGAATGCAAGAGCAAGAGCGAGTGTTGCGTAAACCTTCTTCATCTTCGTCTTTCTCCATTCTGAATTGGTTCCGGGCTATGAGCCCGCAACTACATTATACGAACACAACAGGCACAGGAAAGTCTCGATATTTTTAAGATTTTTGACAAGGAACAGAATTTCGCATCCCCGCTAAACCAACTCCACGCCCCACAGATCGTGCAGGTGGAGCACGCCTTCGACGGTCCCGGCCGCATCCACCACCACCAGCGAAGTGATCTTGCGCTCTTCCAGAATCGCCAGCGCCGTGGCGGCCAGCTCCTCCGCGGCAATCGTTCGCGGATGCTCGTTCATTGCCTCGCCGGCCGTCTTGCTCAACGCCGCGCCGCCCTCGCGCTCCAGCAATCTCCGCAGGTCGCCGTCGCTGATCACCCCGCGCAGCCGTCCCCGCTCCTGCACCGTAGTAATCCCCAGCTTCTTCGAGGACATTTCGTAAATCACATCGGTCATCGCCGTCGAGGGCGCGACCACCGGCACGGCATCGCCCGCGTGCATCAGTTCGCGGACCTTGGCCAGCCGCTTGCCCAGCTTGCCGCCGGGGTGCAGCTCCGCAAAATCTTCAGCGCGGAATCCCTTGCGCAGGCTCACCGCAACCGCCAGCGCGTCGCCCAGCGCCAGCATCGAAGTAGTCGAGGCCGTCGGCGCAAGGTTCAGCCCGCAGGCCTCGCGCTCCACTCCGCAATCCAGAGCCACATCGCTGGCCATCGCCAGAGTCGAATTCATCTGGCAGCAGAAGCTGATCAGAGAGTCGCCTTTGCGTTTCAGCGTGGCCAGCAGCCGCAAAATCTCCTCCGTCTCGCCGCTCGCCGACAGCGCCACCACCACGTCGCCCGTCATCAGCACACCCAGGTCGCCATGCACTGCCTCAGCAGGATGCAGAAACAGGGCAGGGGAGCCGGTAGAGCTGAGCGTGGCGGCGATCTTCTGCGCGATGATTCCGCTTTTTCCCATGCCGGTAACGACTACTCGCCCACGCTCCTCGCCGCAGCGCAGAATCAGCTCGACGGCCCGGTCGAAGGCCGCGGCCATCGGCCCTTCCAGGCGCGTGGCCAGTGCCTCCAGCGCCGCTGCCTCGGTGCGCACCAATGCCGCGGGCGCGGGCGTCATGCCAGCTTCCTCGTTCCCGGTTCGCGTCTGTTTTCCTTCGTCGCTCATCGGTTATTGATGGTAACAGTTTCGGCCCATACATGAGGAGCAGCTAACTCGCTAACTTGCGATTTCCGCGAAGCGGAAGCTAACTTGCTGCTTTTGTCATATCCTCTCCGAATCTATCAAGCCTAGTTCATTCAGAGATTGAAAACATCTGTAGTCTCTGCCCCTCATCCGCTTCTTCAAGGGAGATGCTTCGGCAGCGTGCCCAGCGCTAATCGTACAATAAGGCTGTGAGGCCAATCCCCGTGAAGCGCAACACCCTCGTCATTACCGCTGTTCTCTTCATCCTGGCCGCTTTCGCCTGGGCTGGATGGGCCAACTGGGAGTTCCGCCGTCAGGCCGCCGAGCGGCTGCGTGCCTCGGCTGCGCAGGGTGAACTGGTTCTCGATGCCGGTGGCGCGCCGCAGTACCTCTCCCCGCTCCAGGGCAAGCCCGCGCCTCCCTTCACCCTCGAAGACCTCAGCGGCAAAAAGGTCTCTCTGTCTGACTACAAAGGCCGCTCGCTGGCCATCAACTTCTGGGCCACCTGGTGCGCTCCCTGCAAAGTCGAAACCCCCTGGCTCATCGATCTGCGCAACCAATACGCGGCGCAGGGATTTGAGGTGCTGGCCATCTCCGCTGATGACATCGACCGCAAAGACCCCAGGAAATTCAGCGAAGAAAAGCAGGAGATCGCGCGCTTTGTCCAGCGCATGAAGATGCCTTACCCGGTTCTGATCGACGCCGACTCCATCAGCGAGCCATACGGCGGCCTGGACGCGCTGCCCACCACCTACTTTGTAGACCGTAACGGAACTGTGGTTGCCGCGCAACTCGGTATGTCCACAAAGGAAGAGCTCGAAAAAAATATCAAAAAGGCGCTGGGAATTGTGAAGTAGCGCTATGAATCGCGAGCATGAGGAAAGAATGATGATTGCAGGTAAATCAGAAATGCGCATCACCATCGCCACGATTCTCGTCTTGGCTTCTGCGCTGGTTCATGCACAGCGGACGCTCTTCGAGGACGCTCCGCGCTCTGCCGCAAAGGCCGCCGTCGTATTTCTTTATCCCGAGCAGGTCACGATTCCCGCCGCCAAGCCAACCACAGTCGCGCTGCACTTCCGCATCGCTTCCGGCCTGCACATCAACTCCCACACGCCCAGACAAGAAGAACTCATCCCCACCACGCTCACCTTTCCTCCGGACTCCGGCGTGCGCCTTGATGGAGTAGTCTACCCGCCCGGCACGAACTTCACGCTCCCCCTCGACCCTAATACGAAGCTCAGCGTCTACTCCGGCGAGTTCATCCTGCTGGCGCGCATCGTGGCTGCACCCGGCGACCATCTCGTTGAGGCTGCGCTTCGCTATCAGGCCTGCGACAACAACGCTTGCATGCCGCCAAAGACGATTACAGCGGCGATTGATGTTATTGGTAAGTAATAGCTCTTGTCTATTTGCTATAGTGTGGCGGAGGCTTTTTTTTATGCGAACAGGAACGAAAGCAGCGTCCATGCTGGCCATCGTGGCTCTGGCGCTGGGAGTGTCCACAATGACCCACGCCGCCCCCCTGACGGTGAAGACCGAACAAGGCAAAGTCCGCGGCAAGACCATCAACGACGGTAAGGTCCAGGCCTTTCTCGGCCTGCCTTACGCAGCGCCACCGGTGGGCGATCTGCGCTGGCGCGCGCCACAGCCGCCGGCCAAGCGGGAGGGCGAACGCGACGCCACCAGCTTCGGTGCGCACTGCGCTCAGAACCGCATTTGGGACGACTTTATCTTTTTGGACAGCGGCGCCAGCGAGGACTGCCTCTTCCTCAACGTCTACGCGCCCGCCGTCAGCAATGCCAACAGCAAGCTGCCGGTTATGCTCTGGATTCATGGCGGCGGCTATGCGGCCGGCGCCAGTTCCGAGCCGCGCCACAACGGCGACTTTCTGCCCCTCAAGGGCGTCGTCCTGGTCACCATCAACTACCGCCTGGGCGTCTTCGGCTTTTTGGCCACCTCAGACCTGGCCCACGAGGCCAACGGCGCGGCCGGCAACTACGGTCTTCAGGACATGGTGGCCGCGCTCGAATGGGTCAAGGCCAACGTCCGCAACTTCGGCGGCGATCCCGGCAACGTGACCATCTTCGGCGAGAGCGCCGGCTCATTTGCGGTGAGCACGCTCATGGCCTCTCCGGCGGCGCGCGGACTCTTTCACAGGGCCATCGGAGAAAGCGGCGCGGCTTTCGGCGACACGCTCTCGGCCGACACCCTGGAAGCTCGCGAAAAGAAGGACGGCGAGTGGGTGGCCTCGCTCGGCGTCAAGTCGCTTGAGGAGCTGCGGGCAGTTCCCACCGGCAAGATTCTCGATGCGGTCAAGAGTAGGGGCATTATTGGCTTTTCGCCGGTTATCGACGGCAAGTTACTCGTCGAGCCGGTGGCCGGCGCCTATGCCGCAGGTAAACAGGCCCATGTGCCTCTGCTGGCTGGCTGGAATCGCGATGAGGGCAGATCTCGGGTCAATGAAATGACCGCGGAGAAGTGGAAGGCCTATGCGGAAGAGCATTACAAGGAGCGGTCGGCGGAGTTTCTCAAGCTCTATCCCGCCGACACCGACGCGCAAGCCCTGCGCTCGGCCATCGACTACGGCGGCGACGCCTTCATCGCCTTTGGCACATGGAAGTGGATCGAAGCGCAGCGGAATACCGGGGCCCCCACGGACAGGTCTTCGTCCGTGGGGTGGCAAGCCGGGGCCCCCACGGACAGGTCTTCGTCCGTGGGGTGGCAAGCCGGGGCCCCCACGGACAGGTCTTCGTCCGTGGGGTGGCAAACGGGCGACTCGCCCGTCTATCGTTATCGCTTCGATCTGGCCTCGCCGCCCAGCAAATTTCATCTCGGCTCGTTTGCCTTCCACTCCGACGACATCGAGTACGTCTTCGGCACGCTCGACACCCGTCCCGGAGCCGTATGGCGTCCCGAAGATCGCAAGCTGAGCGAGCAGATGATGAGCTACTGGACCAACTTCGCCCGCACCGGCGACCCCAACGGAACCGGCCTGCCCCCGTGGCCGAAGTACGACAGTGCCGATTCGCTCATCCATCTCGACAGCACCATCACCTCCGGCCCGGACACCCTCCGCCCGCGCTATGAATTTTTGTTGAAGGGAATGCCGCCGTTCCATTTCTGAGCTGTAATGCTAAAGCATTTTTACAGATGGTATAGAGTGTTGCGTGGACCAGGAGGTCCACGCAACAGCCGGCCGGGAGGCCGGCGCTACAGGTTAGCGAGGCCGCTCTTACACAAGCATGGCCGCCCACGGGCGGCCATCCTTGCGATGAAGCTCATCCATCGGAATGCCTATTTTTTGATGCCCGAGGCTTCCACAAAACCGTCCGTCACCGCTGGGGGAATGGTGCTGACCGGCGGTGGGTCGCCAAAGCTGGAGTTTTTCGCGTTGATCGCGTTGGAATAATCGGGGCCGAGGCCGAGCTTCTTGATCGCCCGCGCATCGGGCAGAAGTTTTATCTGCCAACCCTGGTCGGCCTGATACTTCAGCATCGCCGCCTTGCTTCTCTCGTCCCATTGGCCGTTGGCCTCGCCGGAAAGATAATGTTCGCGGATGAGTGCCTGCTGAATCTCTGTGACGCGGCCCGGCGCCATGGCCTGCTGTCCGCGTGGGCCGCGCGCTTTGGACTTTCCCTTGTGAGTGCCGCCATGCGCCGCGGCTCCATGCGACTGCGCGGTGCGTGCCTGTGCGGAGTGCGCCCGTGTGGTGTGAGCCTGTGCAGTATGCGCTGCGGGTTTGCGGCTGGAAGCTGGATGAGTCGTGGTTCCGAATGCCGATGGCGCGGCCAGGGCCGTGAACACTGCTAACGCCAGGCTTGCTCGAAGAGTCAGCACGCGGGTTCACCTCTGGGACGATAGTTTTTCGCTCGACAGTACATCGAAAGTTTACCGAGTTTTCCCGTCTTACAGCAAGAGGAAACCCGGGCAGCAAGTGGAAACTCTGGTTGGTTTTGGGAATCTGAACAGGTGCGGAAAAAGGGCGCCGGGAGCGGGACTCCGCCTCTGGCGCCCTTTCAAACGCTACTGCAGCGTTCCGCCAATCAGGTACATGCCATCGTCGGGACGGCGCGGGTCCACAATTTCAAAAACCACGTCGTCGCCCGTCTTGAGTTTGCTCGCCACGGCATTGAACTGATCCTTGGTGCCCGTGGGCTGCTTGTTGACGCGGATGATGATCAGGCCCGGCTCCAACCCTTGCAGGTCAGCGAACGAGCCGGTGCGCACCGACTGAATCATCACGCCGGTGTTGTGCAGCTTGGCGGCGATGGCCGGCGTTATCTCGCGGACCACCACGCCCAGCTTGGTTTCGCCCGCGTCGCCCTTATCCTCCGGGTTGGCTTCTGCCTGATGCTCGTCCACTTCGGCAAAGACCTTGTCGCGGTCGCCGATGGCTACCGTCGCGTCGGCCTGCTTGCCGTCCCTCAGGTAGCTCAGCCGGATGCTCGAGCCCGGTCTGCGGCTGGCAATCTCGTTGACTAGGTCGTCACCATCCTTGATGGAGCGTCCATCGATGGAGGTGATGATGTCTCCCGTCTTGAGGCCGGCCTTCTCCGCCGGTCCGCCTGGCTGAATCTGCTGCACCAGCACGCCGTTCTTGAAGCCGTACACGCGGTTCACGGCCCCCGAGAGGCCCTGGTTAAAGCGGATGCCGATCGAGCCGCGGGTCACCTTGTGGCTGCTACCGATCAGGTCGTTGTAAATGTCCACCACGGTGTTGGAAGGCATGGCGAACCCGATCCCCTGGTACCCGGCCGATTGCGTGTAGATCGCCGTATTCACTCCAATGACTTCGCCGTTCATATTCAGCAGCGGACCGCCGCTATTGCCCGGATTGATCGCCGCGTCAGTCTGGATGAAGTGCTGAAACTGGCCGCTGGCGCCCGGCTCGATGGTCCGATTCTTGGCCGAGATGATGCCCGCCGTTACGGTCTGCGAGAGCGCAAACGGGCTGCCGATAGCCTCCACCCAGTCGCCCACCTGCGTCGTGTCGGAGTTGCCCAGCTTGACGGTCGGCAGCGGCGTGCTGGTCTCGATCTTGATCACCGCCAGATCCGTGGCCTTGTCCGTTCCAATCACCCGCGCCGGACGGCCCTCATCTGCGTTGTCCGGGTCGGTCGAGAGCTTGACGTAAATCTTGTCGGCCTTCTCCACCACGTGATAATTGGTGATGATGTAGCCCTTGGGATCGACGATGAAGCCGGAGCCCAGGGACTCGCGAACCTGGCTGTTCTCCCCGCCCTCCATGTCGGGCATCTGCCCGCCGAAGAAGCGGAAGATGTCTCCCCATGGACCCTGGCCCTGTTGCTGGCCCTGCTGCGGATCCTGCTCCTGGTCCTGATCGTCATCGCCCGGTTGCTGGGGATGCTGCTGGACGCGGCCGTGAAAATTGCGCCGGCCCTTGTTGGAAGACTCCTTGGGAAGCGTCTGCGTGTTGATGTTCACTACCGCCGGCCCAACAATCTTGGCAATCTCCACAAACTTGTTGGGTTCCACCGTGGAATTGACCACTTTCAGCGGCGTGGCGTCGGCGCTGTCATTTTGCTTCTCTTGTGCGCGGACTCCATGCGCGGCAAAGGAGCCGGCGACGATGGCCACAGACAGAGTGGCAAGCAAGATAAACACGGATGCAAGACGGCGTGTGCGAAGCCGTTCAAAAAGCGATTTCATGGTTTCGTTGACCTCATCGGGTAACCAGCTTGTGGCTGGCTTGTTCAGTTTGTTCTGTTTGTTCAGTTTTGTTCAGTTTGTTCAGGCGGATTAATTTGTTCCGCCTGCCAACCTTCAGTATAGCCAGTGGCGGGCAAACCCGTCTGGCCGCGGTTCCTGCGTCCTTAGTTAACCTCTGAATAAGTCAATGTTTTGAAAGGGCACGGCTTTAGCCGTGCCGCAAACGCAGCATAACCAACGCGGGCTTTAGCCCCTGAGGGAATGTTTGACCGCATCAATGACTTAATCAGAGCTTCCTTAGGCGTTCCGAGCCGAAAACCATTCCGGGAACCGCCTCATCCCTATAGACGCGGCCAGTCCAAAAGAGTCGCAGACCGGATGCCGCCGCCCCGCATGAGAAACTATAAGAGCAGCAGTTCTCCGGGGCCGGCGCCTGTGCGCCCCCCAAAACCGTGATTCAAACCAAGCCTCACCCGGCCCGCACGGCCGTACCCTCGCCGCGCTCCATAATAGGAACTCGATAACAATGATCAGTGTCAGCAACGTGACCATGCGCTACGGCTCGAAGGTGCTCTTCGAGGACGTCAGCGTCAACTTTGTCCCCGGCCGCCGTTACGGCCTCACCGGTCCCAACGGCTCCGGCAAAACCACCTTCATGCGCATCCTCACCGGCGAACTCGACCCTCAGAAGGGAACCGTCGTCCGCCCGCGCAAGCTCGGCGTTCTCCGCCAAGACCAGTTCGCCTTCGACGCCCATCGCGTCATCGACACCGTCATCATGGGCAACAAGCCCCTCTGGGCTGCCCTCGAAGAGCGCGACCGCATCTACAGCAAGCCCGAGCTGACCGACGCCGACGGCATGAGGTTAGGCGAGCTGGAAGGGGTCATCGGCGACGAGGACGGCTACACCGCCGAGTCCGACGCCGCCGTCCTGTTGGATGGTTTGGACATTTCCGAGTCCCTCCACGAGCGCCTCATGGGCGAGCTTCAGGGCGGCCAAAAGGTTCGCGTCCTCCTCGCTCAAGCCCTCTTCGGCAAGCCCCAGGCCCTGCTCCTCGACGAGCCTACCAATTACCTCGATCTCGAATCCATCCACTGGCTCCAGGACTTTCTCAATAACTACAACGGCACCCTCATCGCCATCTCCCACGACCGCCACTTCCTCAACAGCGTCACCACCCACACCGCCGACATCGACTACCAAACCATCATCACCTATACAGGCGGCTATGACGAGATGGTGATGGCCAAGACGCAAATTCGCTCCACCCTTGAATCGCAAAATGCCCAGCGTGAAAAGAAGATCGCCCAGCTCAACGACTTCATTGCCCGCTTCTCCGCCGGAACCCGCTCTTCGCAGGTCACCAGCCGCCGCAAGGAGGTCGAGCGCCTGCAAACCAACGACCTCGCCCGCTCCAACATCGCCCGCCCCTACATCCGCTTCGACCAGCTCCGTCCCAGCGGCAAGCACGTCCTCGAGTTCAAGCACATCACCAAGATTTATGGAGATCAAACGGTCCTCGACGGCTTCAGCGCCAACCTGCTGCGCGGAGAACACATCTGTCTCATGGGACGTAACGGGGCAGGGAAGACCACGCTCCTCAAGAGCCTGCTCAATAACTATCCCGGCCTCGCCGACAAGGATTTTGTCCTCGACTCCGGCACAGTCTTCTGGGGGCACGAAGCGCAGATCGGCTACTTCCCCCAGGACGTCGGCTCGACCATCGAGCACGGCCTAACTGTAGCTGAGTGGCTCCATCGCTGGAAGCCCGACGCCCATGTAGAAGATATTCGCGGCATCCTCGGTCAAATGCTTTTCAGCGGCGAAGAAGGCGACAAGCAAACCAAAGCATTATCCGGCGGCGAACAAGCCCGCCTCGCATTTTGTAAGTTAATCCTAACTAAGCCCAACATTTTAATCTTCGACGAGCCCACCAACCACTTAGACCTCGAAGCCATCAACGCACTTAACATCGCCCTACAGCGTTACGAAGGTACGGTCCTGTTAGTCACTCACGACCACGACTTGATCGACGAAGTAGCCACTCGCCTCTGGGTCTTCCACGAAGACAGCATCGAAGACTTCCAAGGCCCCTATGCCGAGTGGAAGGGCAAGCATAGCTAATCATCACTATCTCCATCGAGCATTCTGAGCACATTGCATTGCTCGGTATCGATGCGTCATCATAGAGAGCAAATGCGGCTAACCTTCGCCATACTCGCCTTCATCGTCCTCGCGGTCGCTCTCTCAGCCGATGCCCAGTCCTGCAAATCCGCTCCACTCACTACGGAAACCCGCTGGGGCGGCAATGAGGTCATTGAGGTCGATCTCCGCGACCATCCGGTAAGAATCGTCAATGGGGTCGCCCGTCTTGCTGGCGGCCTCGTACCATCCGATGATGTCCTTCTGCAGGTCTACAAGCGCAGCCATAGTGACCCGCTTTACCGCGCGCCGCAACTGGGTGATCCACTTCCTGTCGCTGCCTGTCTCACCGGAAATGATGGTGCCTTCCGATTTGAGCTTCCCAACGGTGAGTACGAAATCCGCGCCAGCATGAACAAGGGCATGGACGTCACGCACGTATACATCACCGTTAGCCACGGCCTGCGCCGTTCCCGCCGCATATTTGTCGATATTCATCCCGGAACATGAGCCTCGGCGGGTGGCCCAGGTCTGACCACAAATGATGGGTGGCCCATGTCTGGATTTTCAGACATGGGAGACCACGAAACTCAACGATCCGCCAGTCGGGTTTGTTGTTTGAAAGAACATTGAACTCAGAGTATGGCCGACCACCATAACCTCCAACCGCCGATTCTCCCGTAGGGAGAAGATGAAAATAGCCCAGGGTGGAGCACAGCGCAACCCTGGGTCAGCGTCCCCCGATCGATTCAGCGTCCCGTAGGGCCGCTGCGAAGACCAACTTCACCCCCGAGGCTTGCTTTTCCTATACTCCCCGTCAAGCCGCCGTAGGAATCTTTGCGGTGAGTTCGACTCCCAGAGCCTTCATAACAGCCAGTGTTGTCTTCAGCGTCGGATTTCCCTTCTCACTGAAAGATCGATAGAGCTGCTCGCGGGACAATCCAGTCTGCCCCGCAATCTGCGCCATCCCCTTGGCGCGAGCCACCACGCCCAGCGCGTGCGCGATGTAGGCGGCGTCGTTGCTTTGAAATGCCTCTGCCATGAAAATCGCAATCGCTTCGTCCGATCCGAGATCCTCAGCAGGATCATAGTTGGTCAGTCTTTCAGCCATTTTCTTTACTCCAATCCGCTGCCAGCCGTTTCGCTGTTTGAATGTCCTTTGTCTGTGTGTTCTTATCTCCGCCGCACAGCAGGATGATGATGGTGTTGCCCCGCTTCATGAAATAGACTCGGTAGCCCGGTCCATGATCGATTCGTAGCTCGCTGATTCCTCCGCCCACCGGTTTTACATCCCCTGCATTCCCAAAGGCCAGCCGATCCAGTCGAGAGGCAATCAGCGCACGTATACGCTCATCCTTGATCCGTATCCGCCACTTCCGGAAGGACTCGGTTTGTATGAATTCGATCATCGGAAGAACTGTAGTTTATAGACTACCACAAAGCAGGTGGCCCATGTCTGGATTTTCAGACCTGGGAAACCACCACCTGAGCGGGCAAAACTACGCAAGCAGTACAAAATCCCGCGCATTGGCCGTCGACAATACCCCTTTTGCAGATAATTTCCATCCCCGGGCGCAAGATAAAAGGAGATTCACGCGGCCTGGGCGCTGTACATTGCAGTCCACCCCGACTTCAACGGAAAGGAAACCTCATCATGGCCTTGCCAACCTACGTCCTTCTCGAACCCGGCTCCGCGACCGGACCGGTGCCCGAAAACGCCGCAATAGACCGATGCCGCGAAGCCTGGCTGAGCCGCTTTAAGGCCGGGAAGGCGAAAAAAGAAGACAATGTCCTCGCAGGCTACTACGCGGAGGCCGCGTACCGCGAAGCCATGCCCGCTCTCATCGATCATGAAAGCATCCGCGACTTCATTGCCTGCGCCGCGCACGGAATGCTCATCGGCGCGATCGAATTTCAACACGGCACTCAGCTCCTCTACGCCGCGCAAGTCGCCCTTGGAACCCTAAGCCATCAGCCGAAGCAGAACAGGCCGCCCGGCAGGCCAAAATGTTTACCAGAAAATTAACCCCCCACCCCCACCCCTGAGCGAATAACATTGCAAAAATGGTATAAAATCCATAAGGCCATGGAGGTTCAGTGAAGCAGAAATTCATCCCCGTCGAAGAATCCTTCAAGCAGTGGAAGAAGGACCCAAAGTACGTTGCGGCCTACAATGCGCTGGACGCGGAGTTCGCCCTTGCATCGGCCATGATCAAGGCCCGTGCCGGCGCGGATATGACCCAGGAGCAGGTTGCCAAGGCGATGGGTACGACTCAGGCAGTCATTGCTCGCCTCGAAAGTGGTAAGGTGCTGCCATCAACGCGCACTCTAGAACGATTCGCCAAAGCCACTCGTATGCGTTTGCGCATCAACTTCACGCGTGAAACATTGAGACAGGCGGTAAATCCATAGCAGGCCGGGGTTTCAACCCCGGCAACACGCCGACCGTCCGGGAACGGGGTTTTGACCCTTGCGGCCACTGTTAGCCGTCTTTCTGTTCCCTGTTCCCTGTTCTCTGATCTCTGATCTCTGACCCCTGTTTTTCGCTTCCCAAATAACCCAATTTTGCGCAAAAAACCTCTACTTCGAAGTAGAGGTTCTCTTACGCGTTTTATGCGGGAATTGTTGCCCTCTAAGTTACGGGGTCTTCGGAGCCGCGGGAGGCGCCGCGCCCCACTGCAGAAGGACGGACGGGAGGCAGCCAGGACCTTCCGCCGTCGCCTTGAGCGTTCCTTGCGGCTTGCCAGGCACATACGGAAAAACCGCCATCACCGCGTGGCCATCCGCGTTCGTATTCAGCATCTCGCTGATGGATGAACCATCCGACTCCAACACCAATGGAATTTTGGCCTTCGCGGGGAATCGGTCGGCAATGATCAGAACTGCCGTGGCATTCGGCTGGGCGACTCTCACTTCCAGCCTGCAACCCTTATCTACCGAAATCACAGGATGGGGAACGAGTGTGCCGTAAATAATTAACTCCCGATCCCTCCCGGCGAAAAGATAGCGGACCGGCTCCGCGATCTCGGTCACTGGCATGACATCGAGCTCATCGTTCCCTGCTTTGAAGCTCGTCTCCTGCTCGGGCGTCGGCGGGTGAATCATCAACAACCCTTGTCCATTCACATAGATATCTCTTATATCGGTGGAGACAGTATTCTCTATCGTCCAAGTTTTAAAAGCAAAGACCTTGTTTTCAGGAGCGCCTTCGGCAAATATGCGATAGCGCTTCACAAGTCGGCCTCCCTGCGTCGCCTGCTCGTCAATCTTATCGAAGCTCAAGCGCAACCCAGATGGATTGAGGCGCGATCCTGTCAGATTCAGGTCCCCGGACCCTGCATCGTCCCACCGGGCCTGACGCTCCATCAGGCTCAGCAACTCCTTCGAGGGAGTTGGCTGGCCATTGAAGCTGAAGTAGTTTAAGACAATCGATTGCTTGGAATCCTGTCCGTACGTAAAGTACGGGGAAAGGAACAAAAAGCAGACCGAAATGCTGGCAAAGAACCGACCCGGAAGAGGCATAGACTTATAGTGTCGGCTATGCCACTACCAAACGCAACTGGGTTAGGGGGTAGCTTTAGTCATTATTAAAGGTAATCTAGGTCACAAGTGCATCCCGCATTGCGATACCAACGCCTGAAGGTGAGGCCCATCACATCCCCCGATCTATCTGCAAATTAGCATCGAAAGCATGAACGCAGAGAACCTTATTCTGATTGCGCCGTGCTCGCTTTTGTTGGGCGCCGCGCTGCAGATCCTCGTTGCGCGGCTGTTGAACGCCCGGGCAAAGGGGATTCTGGCCTTTCTCACCTGTCTGCCAGCTGTGGCTTCTGTCATCGGATTGGTGGGATGGGTCAAAGCCGGACGGGCCGTCGATCTGCCTGTCCTTCCTAATGTCCTTCCTTGGGATGGCCCGCTGGCCCTGGTTCTCCACGTGGACGCCCTCAGCGTCCTTTTTGCATTGATGGGGACAGGCTTGGGCGCCTTCGTGCTGCTCTACTCCATTGGCTACATGGCACACGACAAGGCCGCCACCCGCTTCTACGCGACGATGCTCGTCTTCATCGGCGGCTTTGTCGGCTTGGTCTACAGCGCCAACCTCTTCATTTTCTACCTCTGCTGGGAGTTGGTCGGATTGTGCTCCTTCAGTTTGGTGGGCTTCTGGTACACCAACCGCGAGGCCGTCGCCGGCGCACGCAAGGTGCTACTGATGACCCACATCGCGGGCTACGGCTTGCTGGCGGCGATTCTGGTGGTCTACCACCGCACTGGCAGCGCTCTCTGGACCGATCCCAAGGTGGCTCAAGCCTTTACAGGCGGCGTCTTTGTGCTGATGCTGGTGGCGCTGGTGGCCAAGTCCGTGCAGGTTCCGCTGCATACCTGGATTCCCGAGGCCATGGCCGCTCCCACCCCGGTGAGCGCCCTGTTGCACGCGGCCTGCTACGTGAAGGCCGGCGTTTACCTTGCCGCCCGCATGCACAGCTTTGGCGCATGGCCGGTGAACGGAGGCTTCGCCTGGGGCAGTGAATCCCTGATTTGGGTCGGCACCGTCACCATGGCCGTCGGCGTGATGTACGCCATGGTGCAGACCGATCTGAAGCGCATGTTGGCCTATTCCACGGTGAGCCAGATTGGCTACATGATGATGGGTATCGGCATCGGTACGCCGCTGGCGATTGCCGCTGGCCTGTTGCACTGCCTCAACCACGGATTCTTCAAAGCCGGGCTGTTTTTGACCGCCGGCTCGGTGCAGCACGCCACGGGCACGCGCGATATGAACCAGCTCGGCGGCCTGGCGCAGAAGATGCCCAAGACGACGCTGTCGTGGCTGATTGGTGTGGGCAGCATGATGGGCATTCCGCTGATGAGCGGCTTCGCAAGCAAGTGGATGCTCTACGCCGCTGCATTGCAGGCCGGATGGGCCGTTCCCGCGATGGTCGCCTGGGCAGCCAGCCTGGGCACGGTCTTTTTCGGCGTCAAGGCCACCAGCGCCGTCTTCATCGGTCCGCTGACCAAGGCCACCAAGGACGCTCACGAGTCCCCGCCGACGATGGTCTGGGGCATGGTATTGCTGGCCGCGGGTACCGTCATTCTGGGCATTGCGCCGCAGTTGGCGGTCAACTACCTGCTCAATCCGATCCTGTTGGCGCTGCAACTCAGCCCGGTGCAGGTGACCTGGTTTGGCTTGTCGGGCAGCGTCGGCAGCTTTTCCAGCATGGGCGGCCTGGTGCTGGCCGTGGTTTCGCTGATTCTGGGCGGGATGATCTACGCCATCGCACGCGTTGCGCGTCCGGCCACGACTGATGGCGCGGCATTGGCCGGCGGCGGAATCTTCACCGGCGGCGAGCCGTTGTCGGAGCAGGGAAGGCTTACAGCCAGCGACTTTTCCTCGATCTTCCTGCAAAACTGGCATGAGTTCTTCCGCTGGTCCAATGTTGACGCTGTTTACCTGAGCGTTTGGCGCGGCTTGCAGTCGGTTTCGCGCGGCTTGGGCGTTATCGTCGGATGGATGGAGCGGCACGCACTGGCGCTTGTTGTCGTGCTGGCGGCGGCGGTGTTCGCGCTTGTGCGCTGGGTTGTGCCTGGAGTGCAAACGGGCCTGCCACTGTCCGCCGAGCCTCACGCGCCTGTGCTGCTGATCGGCGCTGTTGCAGTCGCCGCTATCGCGTTGCTGCTTGCCTCGTTCGTCAGCGGCGCAAAGGGCAAAATTCCGCTGTGGCCATGTGTGCTGATTGTCGGCGCGCTTTGCGTCGCGGGCTTGATGGTCGCGAATCCCTGGCTGCGGCTCGGGCTACTGGAAGCCGCCGCGCTGCTGACCATCGTGCGGGTCTGGATCGCGGCTCGCTCCAAGGCCGCCAAACTCACTTACCTCGCGGTGGTGCTCATCTCCGCCGGTTCACTGGTGGCGAGTGAATTGCTCTACAGTGCGCAAGATCAGGCTTGGTCCCGCGCGCTGCTGCTCACCAGCATCTTCGTCAAGCTGGCCGCTGTGCCGCTCTTCTTCTGGCTCTTGTCGCTGGCCGACGAGTTGCCAGCACTGGTACTCGGCCTCATCATCGCGCTCGTCGATATGGCCGCCTTCGCCGAATTCACCATCAGCGTGCAATTGATTCCAAGCGCACTCACGCCGCAGCCGATACTGCTCTACGCCGCGGCTGCTACGTCATTCCTTGCCGCACTGCTGATGCTCTCGCAGCGCAGCCTCAAGCGCCTGTTGGTTCTGTCTACTGTCGAGGATGTTGGCTTCCTGTTTCTGGGAGTTTTTTCCATCAACGTCATCGGATTGAATGGCGCGATCTTCGCCGCCGCAGCCCATGCACTCGCCAAGGCGCTGCTCTTCATCTGCCTCAGCGGTCCTGAGGCCGACGGCGCGCTGGACGGCGAACCCACTGGCCTGGCTACGCGCTACCCAGTTGCGGCCTTCGGCTTCCTCTTTGGCATGTTGGCCATGCTGGGCATTCCGCCGACCATGGGCTTCATCGGCCGCTGGAGACTCTACGAGACTGCCGTGCAAATTGGCTGGCCGCTGGCGGCGGTCTTCATTCTCTCGTCGATCTTTGCGCTGATTGCGTATGTGCTGGCTCTAACCCGCGTCTGGTGGGGGCCTGAGTATGTGCCGAATCCGCCTTCATCGCCGCCGCATCAAACTAAGGAACCGTTCCTGTTACAGGCCGTCATTGTTGCGCTTGTGGTGCTAATCGTGGCCGCTGGCGTCTGGCCGGATGCGCTGCAAATGCTGCTTGGAGGGAGACCATGAAGCTCTGGAGTAAATTGATGTGCTATTGCCGCAGCCACAGCCCATGGCTCTTTCACATGAACTCGGGTAGTTGCAACGGTTGCGACATTGAGATTGTGGCTGCCCTCTCGCCGCGCTACGACGCCGAGCAGTTGGGCGTGCGCCTGGAAGGCTCGCCGCGCCACGCTGACATTCTATGCGTCACCGGCCCTGTCACCAACAACGCGGTGAATGCCATCAAGACAGTCTACGGCCAGGTATACGGGCCCAAGGCGGTGGTGGCCATCGGATCGTGTCCGGCAACGACCAACGTCTTCATCGACAGCCGCACGCTGGCTGGGCCGCTCAACAAGCACATCCCCGTGGATGTTTTTGTTCCCGGCTGCCCGCCGCGTCCCGACGCCATCCTTCTGGGCGTGGCCAAGGCGGCGGAGATTTTGGCCGCTCGAGGCTCCAAGCCCCCTGTTGCGGACGCCAAGCCTGAGATTGTGGGTGATCCCGGAGCAAATTGCGTTAGCTGCGCCTGCAGTTCCACGGAGGTGCAGGCATGATGACGCCAGAGATTTTGAGCAGCTTGACCACTGCGTTAGCGCGCCTGCTCATCTTTCCCGGTTTGCTCTTCGCCGTGCCCGCCGCGTGGTTCTTCCTATGGGTGGAACGCAAAGCGGTGGCGCGGATGCAGGGCCGCATAGGCCCTCCCTTCATGCAGCCGTTTTTCGACTTCATCAAGCTGCTGGGCAAAGACTCGCCGCAGCGCCCCGGCATCGGCGGCCTGCTGATGAAGGCCTGGCCGTGGATTGCTGTTTCGGCAGCGGCGGGCGCTGTGGGCCTGTTGCCGGTGCTGCCCGCCAGCGGAGGTTTCCAGGGCGATTTGATTCTTTTATTGGCGCTGCTCGAACTGCCCTCCATGTGCATTATCGCCGCAGGCTTCTCTTCGGGATCGATCTTCGGTGAGATAGGCTCGGCGCGCGAGGCTGTTCTTAGTGTTTCGTATAACGTGGTCTTTTTGCTGGCCATCGTTTCCATCGCCGCCTCGCAGCACACCTTCCGGCTGGATGCGCTGGCGCAACTGCCTGCTTCACCGCTGCGCTGGCTGGGCATATTGGCGATCCTGGTTTGCCTGCCCGCCAAGCTGCATCTCAATCCCTTCTCGCTGCCCAACGCGGAGCAGGAGATCTACTCCGGGCCGATGACCGAGTATGCCGGCTCCGAACTAGCCATGTGGGAACTTTCGCATGGGCTGGAATGGGTTGCGGCAACCGGGCTTGTGGCCACGCTGATTGCTCCGGCCTTCACGCTCTGGTGGGTTGCGGCTCTGGTATTCGTCGCGCTCTGTTTTGTTATCGTCTTGCTCTTGTCGGTGGTGGCGGCGGCTACGGCGCGCTTGCAGATCGATACAACGGTCCGCTTTTACTGGCAATGCACGCTCATCTTCGCGGTACTGGCGATTGCCTCCGCGCTTTTTATGAGGTATAAGGCATGAACATTTTGACCATGCTGTGGAAGAACCTTTGGGGTGGCTCGCGGACAATACTCTTTCCCGCGCGCCCCAAGGTGAGCGAGAATTACCGGGGCCTGGTGCGCTTCGATCCCGCGCTTTGCTCGGGCTGCGCGATTTGCAAGATGCGCTGCACCGCGCGCGCCATCGAGTTCAAGGCGGGCAAGGGCGAGTTCACATGGAGCTACGAGCCCGGCCAATGCACCTTCTGCGGGCGCTGCGTGGAAGGCTGCAAGGAACATGCGCTGAGCCAGGACTCAGAGTGCCCGCCGATTTACCTCACCCCCGGCGAGTTGAAAAAATCCTACACTGTAGCCCGCAAGCAGACCGTCAAGCCGGCCGCGGCGGTTCCGGCGCCGGTTGTTGCCGAGCCGGCAGCTAAACCCGCAACTGGAGGCGCACAATGATTTCGCTTGAGACGATTCCGGAAAAACTGGGAACCACGGAACCTTGGGTTGATAAAGGCGGCGTGCATTGGCTCACGCAGGACGCGACGAAGGTGCGCGAGCTCGCCAAGGCGATGAACGAAATTCATGCGCGCTTCATCACCATCACCGCTTATCAGCTTCCCAAGGACGAGGGATTTCGCCTGGAGTACCACTGGGATCTCGATGGCCGGCTGCTGGGCTTTTCCATGCAGCTTGCGGGCAAATCCATCGAAAGCATTTTTGATCTCACGGAGGCCGCGGATTGGATTGAGCGCGAGATTCACGAAGAATATGGCATCGACTTCACGGGCCGCGAATACGAACCGCTGCTGCTGCGCCAGGGAGAGACGCCGGGCGTGAACCTGCGCGACGTCGTGGCCGCGAGTGACGCCGTGGCCGCGAGTAGTAAGGAGAAAATATGAGTTACAAGATCCCCATGGGGCCCTATCATCCGGGGCTGGAAGAACCTTACAAGCTGGATATGATCTGCGAGGGCGAAACCGTTCTCGACGCCAAGCTGCATATCGGGTTCAACTTCCGCGGCATCGAACACCTGGCCGAAACGCGCAATCATATTCAAGTGATCGCGCTGATGGAGCGGGTTTGCGGCATCTGCTCGTTCATCCACACGCTTACGCTGTGCCGTGCGATGGAGGGCGTTGCGGGCGTAACAGCGCCGCCGCGCGCACAGTACATTCGCGTCATCATGGCGGAGCTGGAGCGGCTGCACTCGCATGTGCTCTGGGCCGGCATCGCGGCCAAGCTCATGGGATTCAAAACCATGTTCATGGCCTGCTTCGAGATTCGCGAGAAGATCATGGATATACTCGCCGCCATCAGCGGCAATCGCGTCAACTACTCCATGAACCGCATCGGCGGCGTCAATCGCGACATCACCGACCCGCAATCAATTCTCAAGATGGTCGAGGCGCTGGAAGGCGAGATGGCGCGCACAGTCATCCCCATCTTCACCACCAGCAGAACTGCGCGTTCGCGTTGCGCGGGCATCGGCGTGCTGACTAAGGAGCAGGCTGTCTCCCTCGGTGTTGTTGGGCCGGTGGCGCGCGCCTCGGGTCTGCCGCAGGACCTGCGCAAGGACGCGCCCTACGCGGCCTACGCGGAGCTGGATTTCGACGTGCCGGTGCAGCCGGATGGCGACGTGCGCGCACGTTTGCTGGTCCGCGCTCTCGAAATCATGGAGAGCTGTAAGATTCTGCGCCAGGCGCTGGCCAAGCTGCCTCCGGGCGAGTTCAACACCGGCGAAGAAAAATTCAACTTCATCACCGGAACGTCCACGGCACGCGTCGAAGCGCCGCGCGGAGAAGTCATGTACTCGGTCTCCTGGAAAGAGGGCTCGCGGAATCCCGCCCGCGTCCATGTGCGCACGCCGACCTATGTTGTGATGCCCGCCATCCGCTGGATGGTGAAGGGCGCGCGGCTGGCCGATACGCCGCTGATCCAGGCCTCCATCGATCCCTGCTACTCCTGCACCGATAGGTAACGCGATTAGCCGGAGCGTTCTGCTCCGGCTTTGCACCGGCTCTCAGAACCCTGGCCAGCGGTAATACGCAATCAAAATAGGTTCTCCCCACAGGCTGCTGACGATGCCGCCGATGCAGAGGAATGTGCCTAGCGGCAGCTTGCTTGCGGCCCAGCCTTCGGAGCTTCGGCGCGCCGAAGGGATCAACAACAAAGCAACTGCAACCAAAGCTCCGAGTACAACTCCCAGACCAAACGAAAGCAGCGCGCCCGGCAATCCGAGCCATGCGGCCAGCAGAGCCATCAGTTTTGCGTCGCCAAGCCCGATACCCTCGCGGCGGCGAATTAGCCAGTAGAGCCAGCGGATGAGCAGGATGAGAGCAGCGGCTGCAAGAGTCTCTAATAACCGCTCACCAAGGCGAATCCAGAACTCCGATTGCTCTCGTAGAGGCATCTGTAAAATGGACACAGACAGAACTGAAAATGCAATACCTAAAGCGATTCCCGGCAAGGTGACTGCGTCAGCTATCCAATAATGCTCCGCATCCAGCACTGCGATTCCGACCAGCAGCCAGAGAAAGAACATTGTTCCGATCAAAGGAATGATTCCAATGTGCGGGGGAACAATTCCTAGTTGATTTGCAATGTCTGCAACCTCAAACTGTTCAGAAATATGCCATATGAAAGTTGACCACAACCCACCGACCGCCAGCTCCACCAGCGGATAGCGCCAGCCGATCCAGGCGTGGCAGGTGCGGCAGCGGCCACGCAGAGCAAGCCAACTGACCAGCGGCACATTCTCCCACCAGGCCAGCGTGCGATTGCATTGGCGGCAGTGGGAGCGCGGGCTGACAATGCTCTCGCCCGCGGGCCAGCGACTGAGGCAGACGTTTAGAAAGCTGCCGAAGGCCATGCCAAGAAGTCCCGCAAAAATGGTTCCCAGAATGCGAATCATAGTCGAATTGAGTATACGGCTCTTGAGCACATAAATATGCAAGGTTTTGAAAGGGCACGGCTTTAGCCGTGCCGCCTAATGGCCTAATGAAAAGCGGGCTTTAGCCCCTGAGGGAATGTGAGATGAGCTACTTGCATTTCCTCGGCGGCTAAAGCCGCATCCGTTTGGGCTGTTCTACGGCACGGCTAAAGCCGTGCCCTTTCAAAGTCGAACGATTCTTTTCCATGGGAAGCAAAATATCTTCGCCGCCTCATCGCAAGGTAGACTGAAGGTGCATGGACTCTTCGCTTGACAGCAGTAACGCAGAGGCTTCCGCGCCGAACCTGAATTCTGATCCGAAGCGTGCGGCGGCTTTGTTTCAGCAGTCGGTGGCCATCATGGCTCGGCTGCGGGCTCCCGGCGGCTGCCCCTGGGACCGCGAGCAATCCTTCGATTCCGTTCGCAAATACACGCTGGAGGAGACCTACGAGGTCTTCGACGCCATCGAGCGGCGCGACTGGCCGCACCTGGCCGAAGAACTCGGCGATCTGCTGCTTCAGGTGCTGTTTTATGCCGAGATGGCGGCCAATGACGGACACTTCACGATTGCCGAGGTGCTCGACCACCTGAATCGAAAATTGATTCGCCGTCATCCCCACGTCTTTGGCGAGGAGGCTTCGCGGCAAGCCGGCAACCGCGCCGATGTGGATGCCGATGTGGAAGGCTCTTCGGCAGCAGTGCTGCGCAATTGGGAAGAGATCAAGCTAGCTGAAAAAGCATCACATGCAGCAGACGCGCCTTCGGCGGCATTGCATGCAGCAGACGCGCCTTCGGCGGCATTGCATGCAGCAGCCGCGCCTTCGGCGCAGAAACCTCCGCCATCGAGATTGGATGCAGTGCAGCGGGCTATGCCGGCACTGGCCGAGGCTGCCAAGCTGGGAGCTAAGGCGCGCAAGTCCGGCTTCGACTGGCCGGAGTGGCGTGATCTGCTGCCAAAGTTGGTGGAGGAGACAGCGGAGTTGGAGGCGGAGGCCGCATCGGACGATCCGGCGCGCAAGCCCGCGGTCGAGGCGGAGTTGGGCGACCTGCTGTTTACAGTGGTCAACCTGGGACGGCATCTGGGCGTGGATGCGGAGATGGCGCTGCGCGGCTGCAACCGGCGCTTTCGTCAGCGCTTTCGCGCCATGGAACTGGCCTCCCAGCGGCCGCTCGAAGAGCTTTCCTTGGAGGAATTGGAAGCGTTGTGGGTTGACGCAAAGCGAAAGCTGGCGGAAGCCGATGCAGAGGCTCAGCCATGATTGCAATTCGTTCCTGCTCAGGCTTTGACGAACTGGAAGCATGTGTTCAGATGGAGATCGAGACCTGGGGCTACGACCTGAGCGACGTGCTTCCGCGCAAGGCCTTTCTGCTGATGCAGAAAATCGGCGGCCAGGTCATCGGCGCATTCGATACAGAGATTGCCGGCGGCGGGCCGAAGTCGCTGGTGGGATTCGCGCTGTCGTTGCCGGGGATGAAAAACTCCGAGCGCGGGCCGCGGGCCTATCTGCACTCGCACATGCTGGCGGTGCGCGAGATATACCAGAACCGCGGCCTGGGCGCGAAGCTCAAGCTGGAGCAGCGCAAGGATGCTCTCAAGCGCGGCATCCGCCACATGGAGTGGACCTTCGATCCGCTGGAGATCAAGAACGCTTATCTTAATCTCCACAAGTTGGGAGCCATCGCCCGCCGGTACGAGGAGAATTTCTATGGTGCTTCCTCATCCCGGCTGCAAGCAGGGCTGCCGACGGACCGGCTGGTGGCTGAGTGGGAACTCGATTCGCCACGAGTCGAAGCGGCTCTAGAAGGCCGCGCGTCTGAGGAGCGCGAGATCCAGGCGCGGATTTCGGTTCCGGCCTCCATCTCCGCGTGGAGAGCGACGGAGGCTGACCGTGAGCGCGCTTTGTCGGTTCAGTCGGAGAACCGCAGAAAGTTCCAGGAGGCGTTTTCCCATGGGTTGGTTGTAGTCGGTTTCAGTCGTGACGCGGAGGGAAACGGAATCTATGAATTGGGCCGTTTCACCACGGCCATAGATGACCTCAATGCCTAATGAACAAAGCTGGTTGAGTTTGGGACCTTCTCGAACTTGGCCCAAGAAGCGAAGAGGAGATGGTACAACAATTAGCAAGTTAGCTCCGCTTCGCGGGGGAGCAAGTTAGAAAGTTAGCGGCGTTTCATTTCAGCCGTAACTTGGCACGGCGAGTTGAGATACTCCCAAGGAAAGTAAAAAACATGAAAATCGACGCCATTATCCTGCGCGAACTGCACCTGCCGCTGGTGCGTCCTTTTGAAACCAGCTTCGGCGTCACCCGCGAGCGGAGAATTTTGCTGGCGGAGATTCGCTCCGAGGGGATCGTCGGCTGGGGCGAGTGCACGGCGGGCGAGCGGCCGTTCTTCTCCGAGGAATCGACTGACAGCGCCTGGCAGGTGATTGTCGACGAGTTAGGGCCGATGCTGGCTGCCGCATCGCCCGCGAACGGCGGCGAGTGCCCGCAGATCTTCCGCGCGGTGCGCGGCAACCGCATGGCCAAGGCGGCGCTGGAAAACGCCATCTGGGATCTGGAGGCGCAGCGCAAACGGGTTTCGCTTTCACGGCTGATTGGCGGCGTGCTCCGCAAGATTCCATGCGGCGTTTCTCTGGGAATTCAGCCCACGATCTCCGCATTGCTGGAGATCATCGAGAAAGAATTGTCGGCCGGGTATCAGCGCATCAAGCTGAAGTGCAAGCCGGGGTGGGACGTGGAGGTCTTTGCGCAGGTGCGCGGGCGCTGGCCGGGCATCACGCTCAGTTGCGACGCCAACTCGGCTTACCGGCTGCGGGACGCCGACCATCTGTTGGGCTTCGACCTCTATGACCTGCTGATGATCGAGCAGCCGCTGTGGGACGACGACTTCTACTTCCACTCAATGCTGCAGAAGCGCTTGCGAACGCCGATTTGTCTCGACGAATCGATTCGCAACCGGAGAGACGCTCTGGCGGCCATCGAGATGGGGTCGTGCCGGATACTCAATATAAAATTGGGGCGCGTGGGCGGCTTCAGCGAGGCCATCGCGGTGCACAACACGGCGCGGTCGCGGAACATTCCGGTGTGGTGCGGCGGAATGCTGGAGTCGGGCGTGGGCCGCGCGCACAATATCGCGCTCTCGACGCTGGAAAACTTTACGCTTGCGGGCGACGTTTCGGCCTCGGCGCGCTATTGGGCCGAAGACATTATCGAGCCGGAGGTTTCGGTTTCATCGGCGGGCGAGATCGCGATTCCCGAGACTCCGGGGCGCGGCTACGAGGTGCGGGCCGAGCTTGTGGAGCGGCTCACCGTGCGCAAGGAGATTATTCGGACCGTTAAACGGTGAGCAAACACATTCATAAAATCAGGTTTACGGTCTATCTCCCTTCTATTTTCTGCTTGTATACCTCTGGCCGTTCAATCGGCAGCGCCCGAAGTCATGCACTGACACAATACTAATTATTGAAACATACTCGAGCAAGCCCGCCTTATCCCTGATCCTTCCACAGGAAGACGCCGCCGAGCAGGCCGCTCTCGTTGGAGACGATGGTTACGTTTTTGGCGAGCGTAAAGAGGATTTTTTTGGTGTTGCCGCCGCCGAGATAAAGGTGGTCCCAGTTGAAGAGCAGCTCGGTTTGATGGATGGCGGCTTCGAGGAAGTCGTTCCAGCGGGCCTTGCCGTACTTGTCGAGACCGCGGCGACCGAGGTAGTCCTCGTAGTTGTTGCCCTTTTTGCGCCAGGGATGCAGACTCAGCTCCAGGCCGGGGACGAGGTGGCCGTTGGTGAATAGGGCACTGCCCAGGCCGGTGCCCAGGGTGAGCACCAGCTCGACGCCCTGGCCCTGGATGGCGCCGTAGCCGGCGATATCGGCGTCGTTGCCCACGCGGACGGGCTTGCTCCAGCGCTCGGAGAGCTTGTCCTGGAGGGGGAAGTTGCCCCAGTCGGGATGGAGGTTGGTGGAGAGGATGGTGACGCCGCGCTTGACGATGCCGGGAAAACCGACCGAGACGCGGTCGAAATCCGGAAACGGAGTGCGGAATTCATCGAGCGCTGTGAGCAACGCCTCCGGGGTGGGCACGGCCGGAGTGGTGACGCGAAGCCGCGCGCTGGCGGAGTTGCCTTCGGCGTCGAGCAGCATGGCCTTGAGGCCGGAGCCGCCAATGTCGATGGCTAGCGTGACGGGGTGGGTGGGGTTGGGCGTGAGGTGCGGGGCGGCGACTGGGTCGGCGGCGGGGACGGGAGCGGCGGGGGTGGAGATATCGGAGGTCATTTGCAGGAATTGTACGGCCTGCGGGCGGGATTGCAACCGCTGAATGGAGGCGATTTTCACAGGCGGGTGGTGAGGCGACGCAGGCTATCCCCGTCTGGAGGCCAAACTGGCGCTGTGCGCGATGTAATGCTGGTCCAAAGCCTGCCGGACGAGGGTCTTGATCAGGGCTTGACGGCTGATATTCAATTCTTTGGCGGCATTATCGAGTTCGCTCAGCATGGGAGCGGCAAAATCGACGTTTACCCGCTGAACTGGAGGCTGGAGGGGCGGCATCCTGCGGCCCGATCCGGTAAAAAAATGGGATACGTCCTCGCCTTTGTCGGCAAGCTGCGCGATCTGTTCGGCGGCGATGGCTTTCGTGCGGCTATGCGTCCTCTTCATACAGTTTCTGCTCCTCTCGGGTGGCTTTCCACAGCGTTACCAGATGGTAGAATTCGCCCACTTCGCCCTCGCGAACCTCGAAGATCAGGGAGTAAAGCGCGTGGCCGACCCATCCGATTGCCCGGAACTGCTCGGGAAGATCCGAACGTTGATCGAGATAGTAGGGCCTGGTGAATAATTCCTGAGCTTCCTCGAAGCCGATCCCCCGTTTCGGATTCTTGCGCAGTTGACTGCTCTTGCGCGGATCGAAATGGAATCTCATTTAGTATAACAGTTATACCATGTTGCATTGATTGTCAAGACTGGACTCAAGAACGGAATCGGCTCCATCCCCTACACTGATTCTTGCCTGCCATGACTGCCTACTGCGAAGTCGCGCTGCCTGTTCCGCTGGACCGCTTGTTTACCTACGCGGTGCGCGAGGGGCAACTGCCGCAGCGGGGGGCGCGGGTGATCGTCCCTTTTCGCAAGGAAAAACTGATTGGGGTAGTGACCGGGCTCAACGTAACGGCTCCGGCTGAGTTCGAGATGCGGTACATCGAGACCGTACTGGACGATGAGCCGCTGCTGAGCGACAACCTGCTGGGGCTGGCCGAGTGGATGGCGCAGTATTATTTGGCGCCGCTGGGCGAGGTGCTGCGGGGGATGTTGCCGCTGATGGCCGAGGTGCGGCGGACGGTTTATTACCGCATTACCGACTTGGGGCGGGATGTGCTGGCGAGGAGTTTGGAGGAAAATCCCGCGCTAGGAATGGGGGAAACTTCCGAAAAGCAAGCCGCAGGGGCTAAAGCCCACCATGATTTAGATGCTTTTTCGGCACGACTGAAGTCGTGCCCTGATACAAAGCAACGATTTCCCGCAGTCATACGAGGCGGGTCGAAACGCAAAGGCAAACTTTCTGCCGAGGAGCAGGATTTGGAGAGGCGGGTGCTCTCGCGGCTGGCATCGGGAGAACCGGTGAAGGTCTCGACGCTGCGGACGGCTACGGCGGCTACGTTGCCGGTATTGGCCGGTCTGACGCGCAAGAAATGGATTGCGCGGGAGACGGCGGCGGCGGAGCGCGATGCGCGGCGGATGGAGCGGTTTGCGGTGCTGGTTCCAGAGGCGCGGCTGCCGGCGCTGACCGTAAAGCAGCAGGCGATTCTGGCGGAGCTGGCAGCTTGCGATGGGGAGCTGCCGCTGGCCGAGTTGCGGCGGAAGGATTTGACTTCGTCCACTCTCCAAACTTTAGTTCGGCGCGGGCTGGTGCGGATCGATGAGCGGCCGGCCGTCTTTCGCTTGGGCGGAGTGCAGAGCCAGCCAGGGCCGGTGAGGCTGAATGAGCCGCAGATGGAGGCGCTGGCCTCGCTGGCAACGGCGCTGGGGGGATTCCATCCATTTTTGCTGCATGGGGTGACGGGATCGGGCAAGACGGCGGTTTATCTGGCGGCGATGCAGCGGGCGCTGGACCGGGGGCTGTCGTCGATCCTGCTGGTTCCGGAGATTGGGCTTACGCCGCAGATGGTGGGCTTGCTGGATGAGGCCTTCGGCGAGAAGGTGGCGCTGCTGCACTCGGCGCTCACGCCCGAGGAACGCAGCGAGCAGTGGCGGCGCATCAGGAGAGGCGAGGCGCCGATTGTGGTCGGCACGCGCTCGGCGATCTTTGCGCCCGCGCCGCGGCTGGGATTGATTCTGGTGGACGAGGAGCACGACCAAAGCTATAAGCAGGAGGAGACGCCGCGCTACAACGCCCGCGACGTGGCCGTAATGCGGGCCAAGATCGAGGGCGCCGTGGTGGTGATGGGCTCGGCGACGCCGTCGCTGGAGAGCTGGCAGAACTCGGCGACGGGCAAGTATCAGCGCATCGAAATGCGGGAGCGGGTAATGAATCGCCCGCTGCCGGCGGTGGAGCTGATCGACATGCGGCGCGAGTTTCAGGAGACAGGGCAGGAGCAGCTTTTTTCGCGCGCGCTGGTGGCCGAGACGCAGGCGGCGCTGGACCGCGGCGAGCAGGCGCTGATTCTGCTCAACCGGCGCGGCTACTCGTTTGTGGTGATCTGCCGCTCCTGCGGCGAAAAGCTGGAGTGCCAGAACTGCGCCATCTCGCTGACCCACCACAAGGCGATGGCCGAGGATTCAGGTGAGGCGCGGGAAGGGCAGAGGCTGGAGTGCCACTACTGCGGCTTCCGCAGGACGGTGCCGGCGCGCTGCCCCAAGTGCGACAGCGAGCACCTCTACTACCTGGGAGCGGGCTCGCAGCAGGGTGAGGAGCGGCTGGGGGAGATTTTTCCTGGCGCGCGGATCGGACGCATGGACCGCGACACAGTGCGCGGACGGAGCGATTTGGAACGGCTGCTGGCGCGGCTGCACTCGGGCGAGATCAACCTGCTGGTGGGTACGCAGATGATCGCCAAGGGCCACGACGTTCACGGCGTCACGCTGGTGGGGGTGGTGGGCTGCGACCACTCGCTGGCGATGCCGGATTTCAGGGCCGCCGAGCGGGTTTTTCAGTTGATGACGCAGGTCTCGGGGCGGGCAGGGCGCGGGGAACTGCCGGGGCGCGTGGTAGTGCAAACCTACTACCCGGACCACTACGCGATTCTGGCGGCAAGCAAGCACGACTACGCCGCATTTGTGGAGCGGGAGCTGAAATACCGGCGCTGGATGCACTATCCGCCCTTTGGCGTGCTGGCCAACGTGCTGGTGCAGTCGCCGAAGCTGGAAGAGGCAGTGGCTTGGTCGGCGGTGCTGGGGAAATGGTTTCAGGCTGCTGCGCCGGAGGGGGTGCGGGTGCTGGGGCCGTGCACCGCGCCCATCGCGCGCATCAAGAACGTCTACCGCTTTCACCTGATTCTGAAGGCCGCCTCGCGCAAGGCGCTGAACGCAGCGCTGCGCGGAATGCTGGCGCATGCCGATACTGCGCAGATTCCGCGCAGGAATCTGATTGTGGACGTGGATGCGCTGCGGCTGATGTGACCACCTGCGGTGGGGCCAACTGCCTTCGGCGCGGCGAACGAACGGCATCATCGCAATCGCGCCAACTATTCTTTCCCTTCGGCGCAAGCTCTGCCAAGCCGCAGTAACCGCGCGCCAATGAGGAAGAACCAGAGCGTCGCGCCCAAAGCGTTCGCCATCACCAGCGGGAAGAAGCCCGTCAACGACAGTATTCCGAACACCCCCGTAATCAGCCCGGTCCAGGCGCTCACCTTCCCGAATCTTGCCTTGATCATCGTGATGCTCGCCAGCAGCACGCCCACTGATGGAATCACGATAATGTAAAAGGTCCACAGCGGCGTCGCATAAATCGAGGAGGCATATTCGGCCGCAGCCAGATAGGCTGCCCGATGAGCTTCGTCAGCGGCGCTGGAATAGTTTTGGAAGAGCGCCAGCAGAGAAGCGTGATGCGTCCAAGTTACTGCCAGATCGAGAACTACAAACAGATGCAGGCAGACTATAGCCGCCAGCATCAGTTTTGTTCCCGCCTTGCGTAAGGCGATCCACAGCGCCCAGGCAACCGGCAGATAAAGCAGATCGGTGACTACCGAAAGCCAAATAACCACCCACCACACCGTTGTTTTGCCTGGCAGGTAGCGGAACCATGCCTCACCGGTCGCCGGAGGCGCGCCCGCCCATGCGAAGAGCGGAATAATCGCCACGTAGCCAATCGCCAAAAGCAGCGCCGCTATCCCGCCCCAGCGATAGCACTGCTTCTCTTCACAAGGATTCAAATCGTTCATCTCAACCGACATCTCCATGATGGCTTATTGCTTCTCCAAAATCATACATAGCTGGCTATGGAACTGTTCCAGTCTTATCTACAGGGAGAGAGGCGCAGATCCCCATAGAGTTCAATAGCTCAAATATGGGTGCCCTAGATCCGGATTTTCGGAACTGGGAAGCCACAAACATCAATCCTTCAGCCGAAGGCCGTTGGCCCCGCCGCAGGTGGCTCAAGCCTTGAGAGTCTTTTTCGACTTGGACGGCGGCAGATAGTTCTCGCCGGTGACGACCTTGCGGCCGGTCTTGCTTTCCAGTTCGACACGTGCGCGCTGGGAGATCTTGCCGCCCGACTTTGCGGCATTCTTGTTGGCGGGCAGGCCCACTGCCACCGCCGTCTCCGCGATTTGGCGGGTGGAAAGCTCGGCCAGGGCCGTGAAGATAAGTTCCGCCTCGCTCATGTGATCGCGAAGATTCTGGCTTTCCAACCCTTTCAGGTTCTTATGCTCCTTGACCGATACGCCGGACCATTCCTCGTGAATGAGATTGGTGAGGATGGCGAATTCCTGTCCCTGCTTGACCTTGTGGGAGGCCCAGTAGTCGGTCAACTTGCTGCGCGTCTCTTGCCCAGTCATGCGCTGGGTGATCCATTTCTCACTGCGTCCCAGCTTGCGCCAGTTCTCCCTGGTCCGCTCCAACCCCAAGGCCGGATCGGCGATCTCCCGCAACCGCTCATAGCCCACCTTCGCAAGCCAGAGTTTGAACGGCTCCGCTTTGGGAGAAGGGATGGACTGGATTAGCCGGAGAACTCCAGGGACGTTCCAGCACTGGAGCCTTTGCGTTCCCCCCTCGGTTTCGAAGGGAAGCGCAAGGGGGGGGACAAATTGTCCCCCCCCTTTGAAGGCCTCGACCAGAGAGGGATCGCGGCGGCGTAGCTTCTTCAGATAGTCGGAGGGAGCGGGTGAGTCCGTCAGCGCGTTGACGATGTCGGTGAGAACAAACCACCACTCCTCATCGTGAAAGACCCGGCGCACCGGACGTTCTTCGAAAAGGTCCATCTCGCTCATTGAGAAACCCTCCCTCCTCGACAAGACACTTGCCGAGGAGGGCTGTCCGTCTCGCCGCTCGCGTTTTTACTTCGCCGCCGTGCCGGTCTCTATCGCGTGCAGCTCCTTGCCGGGCTTGAAGCGGACCGCTTTGCCGGGGGTGATGCTGACCTCGGTTCCGGTGCGGGGATTGCGGCCGATGCCGGTTTTGCGGGCGCGCACGCTGAAGACGCCAAAGCCGCGCAATTCAATGCGCTCACCGGCGGTCAGAGCCTGCTTGAGGCCCTCGAATACCGTATCCACGGCCGCCTCCGCCTTGGTGCGGGGCAGGCCCGTACGCTCGATCACATGATGGACGATGTCCTGCTTAATCAAAGGGGCACCTCACTGGCGCAACTGAATAGACTGTACTACGACCTACGGTAGTGATGCTACAGGATTTAGAGCGTTTATGGAATAGCGGGGACGCAAAGAAATCGCAAGGTCCGTCTTTTTCCGCGGGAAAAGCTCTTTGAAGGGCGTCTGGCGGCCTTTTTTACTGCCATAGGAGGCACTGTTGCGGATAGATAAAAAATCATTTTTCGAGCGATATTGAACATACACCGAGAACGGTTTTCCACAGAATAATTAACAGCAACAAAGCAGATCTGGGGTATATGAGTTCTCAGGCTGCATGTTTTTCCCCCGTAACCTGAGAACTCCTTTTTTATCTTGTTGTGAGCAGATCCCGAATTTGCTGATCCCTCACCCTCCTTCCCATCATTCATGCATCGAGAAGAGCCGCTTGTTCCTTTCGCATGGGAACAAATCCTGCGTTCGAGGATCATTTCAGTCATTGGATCAGCAGGCAGGCGGCATATTTCAAAGGAAACAGACCTTCGGCGGTCCGGTTTCTTCAATAAATGGAGGCGAGAAGGTTGCCGGTAAGCGTCTTATCTTATTGAAAAGCAGAGAGATAAATATATTTTCATTTCAGAGCGTTATTGACCATACGCCGCAATTAGTTTTCCACATACTCATTAACAGAAACAACGCAGATCTGGGGAATAGGAGTTCCTAGGTTGCATGCTTCCCGTGAAACCTGGGAACTCCTTTTTTTTACCTGGATTTGTCGCCAGCCTCTTAATCCTTGCACAAAACGTGTTTCCCTCCCTACGTACATTCCTGAATTGCTGGATCGAGGCCGTATGCTCCGTCCTCGATTTTGTCTGCATGGTAGAGCCAGGATGCGCATTCCGGCGTATATGTTGTAGCCTGTCTGTGGATGCCCTTGGCGTGTACGCCGGCGAAATTCCCGGCTTGGCAGGCTGAAGAGCCGTGACACAGATTGTGCGGCTTTGGGCCTTGACGATTCAACATCTACGATTCATCAAACTGCCGGCATAGGGCCGCGGAGTGAAAAGGATCAGGATATGAAAAAGATACTTGTGTTGATCTGTCTGAGTTTCATGCTTACATCTGCCGCCTTTGCAGCCTCCACGCGGGAGAACCTGCAGGCGCGCATCGACGCAGCCAAGGTGGTTCTGGACCAGATCATGGCCACCCCCGACAAGAGCATTCCGATGGACATCATGGAACGCGCCACCTGTATTGGCGTGATCCCGGGATTGAAAAAGGGAGGCTTTATCTGGGGCGGTCTGTATGGCCAGGGCGTGGTGACCTGCCGCACGGGGCACGGCTGGAGCGCGCCGGTTTTCATTCGCGAGGGAGGCGGCTCGTTTGGCTTTCAGGCCGGCGGCCAGTCCGTTGACCTGGTGCTGATTGCGGTCAACGATCGCGGCTTCCAGGATTTGCTGAAGGCCAAGTTCAAGATTGGAGCGGAGGCGGCTGCATCGGCCGGGCCGGTGGGCCGCAACACAGAGGCCTCAACAGACTGGAAATTGAGCGCCGAACTGCTTACCTACTCGCGCAGCAAAGGGCTGCTGGCCGGAGTCAACCTGAACGGCGCCGGCGTGAGCCAGAACGCCGAGGATACCGAAATTTACTTTGGCCGGCCGGAGAATTTCGAAAACATTCTCAAGGGCGACGTTGCGGTTCCCGAGGGCGCCGTGGAGTTTGTGACATCTGTCGCGCATTATTTTATCGCGGCCAAGAACCGCCAGTAACGGCAAAGCGGCGCATGGAAGCGGGGCAGTCCGGCATGGGGCTGCCCCTCATTTGTTTGCGCGGTGGAAACGGCGCTGGGGGACTAAACTTAATCTTTGCCTTCGACAATGCGAGAAAAGCTCGAGTACTGGCTGGTTGTGACGGTGGCGCGTCCTCTGGGGCGGCTGCCGCGCGGGTTGGCGCGCTGCGCGGCCGGCGTGCTGGCGTGGAGCGTGTACAGGTTGCACGGGCGCCTGCGCCGCGTGGGGCTGCGCAACCTGGAGCTGGCTTTTCCGGGGCTGTCTGCGCGGGAGCGCAAGGCCATTCTGCGCGGCGTCTTCCGCTCCCTGGGGCGGCAGTTGGTCGAGTTCTGCCGCATGACCCGCTACACCCGCGAGAATACCTATGGCTGGATTCGCACCGAGGGGTTAGAGCACTACCTGGCAGCGAGGGCGCGCGGCAAGGGCGTGCTGATCGTCACCGGCCACATGGGCGCGTGGGAGCTGTCGAGCTTTTATCACTCGCTGATGGGCTACCCGATGAGCATGATCGCGCGGCCACTCGATAACCGGCGGCTGGACAAGTTTGTGAATGGCATCCGCTGCCTGCACGGCAACCGCGTGCTGCCCAAGGATGATTTTGCGCGCGGGTTGCTTACGGCCATGCGCCAGGGCGAAACGGTGGGAATTTTGATGGACACGAATATGACCCCGCCGCAGGGAGTCTTCGTGAATTTTTTCGGGAAACAGGCTTGCACCGCCTCAGGAGTGGCGCGCGTGGCTCTGAAGACCGGGGCGGCGGTTTTGCCGGGGTTCATGGTGTGGGAGGAGGCGGAGCGGCGCTATGTGCTGCACTTTGGCCCGCAACTGGCCTTCGAGCGGACTGAGGATGCGGAGGCCGACATTGTAGCCGCGACGCAACTGTGCACGAGCGCCATCGAGACGTGGATTCGGCGTTATCCTGACCAGTGGCTGTGGATTCATCGCCGCTGGAAGACGCGGCCGGCGGGCGAGGCTGGGATCTACTGAGGAGAGGCGCATGAAGCTGGGCGAATTGATCGATGAATTGGGCGGCAAGCTGGTCGCGGGAGACCAGATGCAGCTGGTCAACGGCGTGAACTCCGTCGAGCTGGCCGGAGAGGCGGAGCTGGTTTTTGCCGAGGATGCGGCGGCCAAGGCGCTGGCTAGCAAAGCTGGCGTGGTCGTGCTGAAGGCTGGGTGCGCCGAATTTTATCCGCAAGGGAAGTGCGTAGTTGAGGCCGAGCAGCCGCGGTTGTGGTTTGCGCTGGCGGCCAAGCTGCTTGCGCCTGCGCTGACGGCAACCGGAGTGCATCCCGCGGCGGTCGTTGGAGCAAATGTGAAGCTGGGCGAAGGCGTGAGTATCGGCGCTTGCGCGGTGGTGGGAGAGAACGCGCAGATCGGCGCAGGAACGCGCATTGAGGCTGGAGCAGTGATTGGCGAGGGCGTGCGCATCGGCGAGAACTGCCGCATTTATCCGCGCGCCGTGCTCTATCCGGGAACCACGCTGCGGAACCGCGTCATCGTTCATGCTGGGGTGGTGCTGGGCGCGGACGGATTCGGCTATGTGCGCGACGAGAAGAGCGGCGCTTACACGCAGTTTCCGCAGCAGGGGACGCTGCTGATTGAAGACGACGTGGAGATCGGCGCCAACACCACCATCGACCGCGGCGCGCTGAAGCAGACCAAGATCGGTCGTGGAACGAAGTTCGACAACCTGGTCCACGTGGGGCACAACTGCGAGATCGGCGAGGACGTGATCCTGGTGGCGGGGGTGGGCATCAGCGGCTCCTGCACGGTGGGCAACGGCGCGGTGATCGCCGGGCAGGTGGGCATCGGCGACCATGCGCACATCGGCCCCGGCGTGATTCTGGGCGGCCAGGCCGGCGTGCTGAGCGGCAAAACCGTCACCAATGAGGGCATGGGCGTGAAGCCGGGAACCGTGCTGTGGGGCACTCCGGCGCGGCCGCTCGGCCAGGTTTTACGGGAGATTGCCGTGGTGGCGCGGCTGGCGAAAAAAAGCAGGGAACAGGGAACAGGGAACAGGGAAAAGTGAGTGGCTTTTTCTGAAAAATGTCTCCTTTCGCGCTGCTCCAGCATCCATAAATAGAGTGGAACTGCTTTAAAGCGATCGAGCCTGACTTCATTTCATTCCCGGAGGAATCCCTGGAGGTTTTATGGATCGGCGAGGTTTTCTGAAAACTGCCTCAACGGCAGTGGGCGCTGCCGCTACCGCACAACTGCTTACAACCATGCTCAGCGCCGAGCAGACGTCCGCCTCGAGCCAGAGTCCCAGCAACGGCCGCGCCGAGAGCGGCGAGATGATCTATCGCACCCTGGGCCGCACCGGGGAGCGCATCTCCGCCATCGGCCTGGGCGGCTACCACATCGGTTCATCCAAGCTCGCGGATCAGGATTCCATTCAGCTGATTCGACGCGCGATTGATCGCGGCATTACCTTCATGGACAACAGCTGGGACTACAACGGCGGGCGCAGCGAGGTCCTGATGGGCCGGGCGTTGCAGGACGGATATCGCAACAAGGTATTTTTGATGACCAAGATCAACGGCCGCACCAAAGCCGCAGCCGCTAGCCAGATTGACGAATCGCTGCGGCGGTTGCAGGTGGACAGCGTCGATCTGATGCAGTTTCACGAGGTGATTCGCCTGGAAGACCCCGACCGCATCTTTGCCGAGGGTGGCGGGATGGAGGCCATGCTGGAGGCCAAGAAGGCGGGCAAGCTCCGTTCTATCGGATTCACCGGCCACAAGGACCCTCTGGTTCACCTGCGCATGCTGGAGATAGCGCGCAAGCACCAGTTCCGCTTTGACGCCGTGCAGATGCCGTTGAATGTGATGGACGCCCACTTTCGCAGCTTTGCCCACGACGTCGTGCCAGGACTGATCAGCGAGGGCATCGGTGTGCTGGGGATGAAGGGCTTTGGAGACGGCTTCATTCTCAAAAGCAATACCGTCAAGCCCATCGAGTGCCTCCACTATTGCCTGAATCTGCCTGTCTCCGTGCAGATTACCGGGATTGACAGTCAGATGCTGCTCGATCAGGCGCTGGATGCGGCGCGGACGTTTCACGCGTATTCAGCGGATGAACTCGCTAGCCTGCTGGATCGGACTCGGCCTTCAGCGCAGGACGGCAAGTACGAGCTCTACAAAACTACCAGCCACTTTGACGGAACCGGGCACGATCCGCGATCACTTGGCTAAGACTGAGCCGCAGATAGCGGAATCTCGCGCGGCGCAGGAGCGTGAATCTCTGGCGCTGCCGGCCTAGGCAGTTTCGGCTCTTCGTTGCGGAGCAGGATCGCCATGCCGCGCGCGCCGTCCATGCGGCTTTCCACCAGCAGTTCATAGGCCAGGTTAAGAAACTCTGTGTGATGCTCGAAGTGCTTGCTGGTGGCCTGCACGGTGTGCACCACGTGGGCAGCGGAGAAGGCCTCGCGATGAAAGCCGGCCACGCCGATCAGGAAGCCTTTCATCAACGCAAACTGGGCTGTCAGCAGAGCACACTCCCGCGCCATCGAGAACGGCTCTCCTGCTCGCGCATCTTCTTTTCCAAACGGAAACCGGAGGCGGAGGATGGTGTTGATCAGGTAGTTCTCCAGGATGTGCGGGTGCTGGGCGAAGAACGGCGCATAGTAGCGATTGTGCGCCTGTGCGCTATGCTCGGTGAGGCTTTCCAGGGTCGCGCCGGGGCCGTTGCCGATGCCCGTGGTGAAGGCCTGAACGCACTCCACAAAGCGCGGCCTCACGTTGGAGCGGTGCAGCAGCATCCCCGCCAGCCGCAACACCACGTCCATCTGGGCGGCGCGATCAAGCGGCAATGTTTCCATGGCCGTCCGCAAGGCTCCGGAAGAGACCGCGGCTTGAAAATCGCCGAGGAACTCGGAAACGCTCTGCGCAAGCTCGCCACTGCTGATCTCGTCCAGCCGTCGGCAAAAGATGCTCAGAAGAAACAGCCGCTGCCAAAGCGGGTAAGAACGATTGCGAACCAGAGCAAGGACAAGCTGCCGGATGGGCCAGAACCACGAAATGAGCGAGAGTGGGGTGGCCGGGACTTCAGGCCCTGCATTGCTGTCAGTAGATGCGGCGAGGGCTTCAGCCTTGGAGGTACGCTCCTGGTTATAATCCAACGGCTCCGGTGTGAGCAGATCCGGGTTGAGAAGAACTAGCCGCGCGGCCTCCGGACAGGAGAGCGCCAGCGCCGTTTGCTGGATGCCTGCAATCGAATTGACGATGCGCGGATAGGTGGCGCAAGCGTGGGAGAGAAGCTCCTCGCCCAACTCTGTCTGGATCTGGCAGAGGCGGTCGGAGGTGAGCAGGGGACATTGGTTTTCGCCGTTCATGCGAAGTTTGGCGAAGTCGGCGGGTTTGGCGCCCTCGGATATGCGCAGCATGTTGGCGTCGATCAGCGTACGCAATGGGCTGTCGGGAAGATTCTGGTACTTTTCATAGGCTGCCTGGTCGATGGGCACGCTCCAGCCTTTGCAGCAGGTGTCTTCGCAATCCGAGCCGATGCAACGAAAGCTCTGAGCGTAGGCGGCGTGAGACGGCGGAGTTTTGGGCAAGCTGGGCTCCCGGCAGCAGGGCGGAGCGCCTCTGCTGCGATCTCGATGAAATCTGCATCGAAAGCGATGCACATGGCGGGCCTATGCTCTGGCCGCAGCATTGGAAAATCTTGAGAGAAGGAGGAGCGGCGGAGGATCTACGAAATAAACTCTGGCAGTGCGAACGACTCCAGGGCGCGGAAAACAATCAGCAAATTGCCAGTATCAGAAGGGCTTCTCGGTCAGGAATGGCTCCGGCTTAAGTGAACCGTCGCGCTGTTTGACCAGCATCTGGACCTTTCCCTCGGCGGCGTCGAGCTCTGCTTTGCAGGCGGCGGAGAGGCCCACGCCCTCCTCGAAGAGCCTGAGCGATTCTTCGAGGGCCAAGTCGCCCTTTTCCAGTTGATCGACGATAGTTTCCAGCTTCTTGAGCGAGTCTTCAAACGAGGGCATGGCGATTACTCCGGAACAGGCTTGGGCAGCACAGAGGCGATGACCTCGGCGGCGGCGATGTAGCGGCCGAAGGGAGCGCTGACCTGCACGCCCTGAACGAAGGGGCGGACGGCCGCAAGCATCTCCTGGGCGATGAGGATACCTTCGCGCCGGGCGGCGTCGGGCGTATCGGCCTGGGCCATGCGCAGCATGATCTCCTCGGGCATGGAGACGCGCAGATCGTTCTTCATGAACTCGGCGTTGCGCAGGCTGGTGAGGGGCCATATGCCGGCGATGACGGGAATGCGGTGGCCCTCGATGCGCTTGAGGAAGCTTTCCAGCAGGCGCAGGTCGAAGACCGGCTGGGTGATGGCGTACTCGGCGCCGGCCTCGACTTTGAAGGCGAAGCGGCGCAGTTCCTGCTCGATGTCGGGCATGCCGGGGTTGGCGGCCACGCCGATGGTGAAGTTGGTGCTGGCGCCGATGGAGTTGGAGCCGATGTCCAGGCCATGATTCAGGCGGCGCACGATGTTGACCAGGCCGATGGAGTCCACGTCAAAGACAGCGGTGGCATCGGGATAGTTGCCCAGCTTGGGCGGGTCGCCGGTGAGGCAGAGGATGTTGTGCAGGCCGATGGAGGAGGCGCCCAGCAGGTCGGACTGGATGGAGAGCAGATTGCGGTCGCGGCAGGTGTAATGGAGAATCGTCTCAATGCCGGTGTGCTGCTGAATCTGGATGCAGAGGCTCTGTGCGCTCATGCGGGCCGAAGCGCGCGGGGAATCGGGGACGTTGATGGCGTGTACGCCGAGTTGCGCGAGCTTGCGCGCGCCTTCGATCTCATGGGTGCAGGAGATGCCGCGGGGAGAGACGATTTCGACCAGTGTGACGAAACTTCCCTGGGCAATCAGAGAGCCGATGCGGGAGCGTTCGCCCAGGGGAGCGGGCGGGGTTTCGGTGATCAGGGCAGGAGCCGCGCCGGTAACCTGAACGCGGGCCTGCGCATCGATGGCGCGCATGGCCGAGCGCATGGCGCGTATGTGGTTGGGCGTGGTGCCGCAACAGCCGCCGACGATCTGCACTCCGGCGGTGATGGCGTTGCGGGTAAATTCGGCCATATACTCGGGCGAGCAGAGGTAGATGTTGCGTCCCTCGACGGCGCGTGGCAGGCCGGCGTTGGGCATGGCGGCCAGGGGCAGTGCGGTGGCGGCGCGCATGGCCTCGATCGCGGTGAGCACGGTTGCCGGGCCGGTGGAGCAGTTGACGCCAATGGCATCGGCGCCCCATTCAGTAAGGAGCGCCGCAGCCTGAGCGGGCGAGGAGCCGTCGAGGCAGTTGCTCTCGTCGTCGACGGTCACCATCACCAGCACAGGCAGGTCAGGGGCGACTTCGCGCGCGGCTGCAAGCGCCTCGCGAGCCTCGTTCAGCGCGGGCATGGTCTCGATGCTGAGCATATCCACGCCAGCTTCCGCCAGGGCGCTGATCTGCTCGATAAAAGCCGCTCGGGCTTCGTCCAGGCCGGTCTTACCCAATGGCTCGAGGCGCACCCCCAGCGGGCCCACGGAGCCTGCAACCCACGCCTCCCCGGCCTGCTTTTCCCGGAGGTGATCGACGGCCTGGCGGGCCAGCTTAACCCCAGCGGCATTGATCTGGGCCACATTGCCGGCCAAACCGTGGCGAGCCAGCCGGAAACGATTGGCGCCAAAGGTGTTGGTCTCGATAAGCTCGGCGCCGGCCTGCAGGTACTCCTCGTGAATCGACAGGATCAGGCCGGGGTCGGTGAGGTTTAGCTCGTCGTAGCAGCGGTTGATGAAGACGCCGCGGGCGTAGAGAACAGTGCCCATGGCTCCATCGGCGAGGATAGGGCGGTTGGCGAAGATGTCGGCAAATTGCGTCATTCTTGTTGCCATGTTAAGCTACGCCGGCCTGTTACGCCAAAGCAATTTCGATCCAGCGGCTTACCGGAGCCTCCCGTGGCGCGTCTCAACCATGGCAACAGGGGAATTCAATCCGCCGGCAGGCAGGGCTGCTTTGTTATACTTCGGTAGTCATCAGCTGGGGCTGTGCCGATACAGGGCCGGATGATTTGATCCGCCTGCCGGACCAGCAATTGCTGTCAAATGGTTCACGCCGCGGCTCTGGCCGCGGACAAGCTGTACGCACTTATAGCGTCTTACGTCGAGGTAAGGGATTTTGAACAAGAGAAGTCTTTGCATGAGCACCGCCGCGGCCCTGTTGGTTGCAGCCGCGCTGGCGGGTTGTGGTTCCACCACCTATTTTGCGGGGCGGACGCTGCCGCCCAGCGGGTTGGCCAATCGCGTTCTGATCGCGATCCAGAATCCCAGCGCTTTATCCACCGGCGCCCTGCAGTTTGTGGATGCCTATTACGACATCCGCTTCAAGTACAACAGCGCCAATACGGGTCCAGCGTATAGTATCTCGGGTTATTCGGGCAATCTTCCCGTTACTATCCAGAACATGCCCGAGGAACTGGGGGCCGCGGTCTATGCCTCCGGCGATGGCAGCTTCACCCTGATCAATTATGCCCAGGAGAAGTCGACTGGCGCCGTGAGCGGCCTCAACGGCAAGTCTTCCAGCATCTTCACCACACGAAACCAGGCCTACGTCTTCGCGGCCAGCCAGTCGTTGCACGTGCTGACCGTGGTCGACAAGTCAGCGACCAGCGCTGGAACCTACGCGCTGAACCTCCCCGGCGTGTACCGGGTGAGCGTGAACCCCGGCGGATCCGTGGCGCTGGCCTTCGCGCAGGACTCGAATTATGTCTACTATCCGCGCAAACTGACCGCAGCGCAGAGCACCGCCTACGCCGGCGGACCCAGCAACTGGCCCAAGGCCGCTGTTGATTGCGAGCCCTTTTCCGCGCCGGGCTGGTGCCTGTTTCAAGCGCAAAGCCCTGACAATACCGACGCAACCGGCAACTCCTACGGCGCCCCGCTGGTCTTTGACCGGCCGGCGAAGGCAGTCTTCTCCGCCGATGGCGGCACAGCGTACGTGCTGAACTGCGGTCCGGAGTGCGGCGGCACCGCATCCTCGGTTTCCTTGCTGCCTGTGGCTCCGATGATCTACCTTATCGGCGAGCAGTCCGGCCTGCTGCCTTGCAACTCCAGCCCCTGCTCAAACACACACACCATTCCTATCACCAACATTCCTGTCTCCGGCGGCGCCAGCAACGCGCTGGTCAACAGTTCCACGCTGTATGTTGTGGGCCAGAAACAGATGGCCGACTTCTGTGGGGGCAGCAGCAGCCTTTGTTGGGGTGGCTATCTGACGGTGGTGAATCTGCAGACCAACACGGTGGCGCCCTCCACGGGCACAGTTCCCAACCCGGTTTCCATCAGCGACGGCGCGCCGGGCGCCGTGAGCCGCATGGTGCTGGCGGACGACAACACATTGTGGATCGGCATGACCCAGTGCAACAACGGCGAGCGCGCCAACCATGGCTTGCCCAACGGCTGCCTGACCATGTTCAACACCTCCAGCAACAAGGTGACCATGCTGGAGCCCTATAACAATGACGCTACCGGCATTGCCGCCGTGACCGGCCTGCATAAGATCTACACGGCGGAGGGCGGGCAGGTTTACATTTATTCGACGGTGGACGGCACGGCTATCGACAACCAGTTCGTAACGGTGACCGGCACGGCCTATGACGTGGCCTACATGGATGCGGACAGCGACACCAACAACACGGTCTACTAAGTTCAGTGGTCAGTGGACAATGGTCAGGGGACAGTTAGAAAGCCGCCCTGACACAAATTCTCCGTTTCCCATCCTTTCGCCACGCTTTTGGGCGAAAGGGTGGGAAAACAACGAACTTCGACCGTCCCCACTCATCGGAAGCGAGTGCCCATGAGCGTCGATTTCCTTCCTGATTCTCCTGCCGCTGATGTACTGGCCATCGCCGCTCACAGGGATGACGTAGAACAGACCTGCGGGGGAACCTTGCTGCGCATGGCGTCGCGCGGCTTGCGCACCGCCATTCTGGACCTGACGCAGGGCGAGGCTGGAACCCGCGGCAACGCCGAAGAGCGCGCGCGCGAAGCAGAAGAAGCCGCACATCTGCTGGGCGTTGGCTGGCGGCAGGCGCTTGACCTGCCCGACGGCGCGGTTGAAAACACCCTGGAAAACAGGCTCAAGATTGTGCGCGTACTGCGGCTCGTTCGTCCCCGCGTGGTCATTCTTCCTTATTGGCAGGCACGGCATCCGGACCACTCGACAACCGCCGCGCTGGGCTACGAGGCGTGCTTTCTCTCCGGCCTGAATAAGGTGGAGACAGATACGACGTCGCATCGCCCATTCAAGATCGTCTACGCCAGCCTCTACGCGGACGTGCGTCCCAGCTTTGTGGTGGATATTTCTTCCTTTATTGAGCAGCGCCACGCCGCGCTGATGGCTTACCGCTCGCAATATGCCAACCAGGCGGCAGGCGGCGGCCTTTTTGTCCCCGAAGAGGAGATTCGCGAGCGCACCTTTGCCGAGGCCCGCCACTATGGGTTGCTGGCCGGCGTGCGCTACGGAGAGCCTTTTGTGCAGAAGGAAGTGGGCCTGGTGGACGATCTGACGCTCGTGCCTGTGCAGTCGATTTGAATTTTCATAAGCCGTAGATTGCTGGCCACACACGCAGGTGATCAGCGGCTGAACCACATCCGTCCGCCCACGGCAATCATCGTCACTGCAAAGACGCGCCGCAGCCATAGGTCGGGAATGTGTTGCGCGCCCACGGCTCCGAAGTATCCGCCGATCAGAAATCCAACAGCCAGCAGCAGCGCCACCTTCAGGTCCGCGTTGCCCTTGCGATAGTACTCCATGAAGGCCAGAATGCCCACCGGCGCCAGCAACGCGCCCAGCGAGGTGCCCTGAGCCTTGTGCTGGCTCATGCCCGCGAGCCAGACCAGCGCGGGAACAAATAAAATTCCGCCGCCAATTCCCACTACGCCGGAGACCACGCCTACCAACAGCCCAATCAGAAGCATCATCCAGTTCACAAGAGCCTCCTACCGAAGCGCGGCGCAATGTCAAGGCCGAGTCCGCTCGTTCAGCGTAAACCATCAGGTAGTGGAATAGGCAACGGGTATCCAGTCGAAGATATAGGCTGACTTTGGTTACTAAGGAAAATAATTTCGAATATTTTCCAAAATCGCTTGCAATTAAGGGCGGGGTTATGGCAAAGTAATCACTGCGTAGGAGAACGCCCGATGAAACACAACACGCAAAACTCGATGCGTAGGTTGGAGCGGCTGAACCCAAGCTGCATCGGCCGCCGGGCGACGCTCGTCTATTTCCGGTAACCCTCCGGTCCTTCATCCTACGCAAAGCGCATGAACATGGACATTTCCCGAGTGGTGTAGAAGACAGGTTCATCGACTGATAACCGATAACCGATAACCATCCTGTCTCCGTTTGTTCCCTTGGGATAACTTCGGCTGAGTTAGAGAGCCAGCGACCTATGCCGCCGCGATAAGTCGATTGCGGATAACGGGAAAGCCTTGTTTCTAACATCAATGATGTTAGTAAGTTGTGCCGGTGGCGAAAGAACAGAGTTACTTCCTGCCACGAAAGCAGGGTTGATGAGATCCTGTGGGCGGGCCGCTTTTCGGAGTGGTTCTTCCAACTCTTTTCGACCATTCCCCGGCGCAGTTGTATGGCAAGCGCAGATTTCTGAAATCCACCTTGGCCGGTGGTGTTTGGCAACGGTTACTTCGGTCGCGGGTTCGACTCCCGCTCGGAGCGCAAGTTCCGGTAGCTCAGTGGGTAGAGCAAAGAGCAACATTCCGTCGCCGCTTGTTCCCCGGCCAGAACTTTTCTCAGGCGCTGCTCGAACAGGGCGCGCCAAAACTTCCACCCTGGCCGGTGGTGTAGGACGCGGTTACTTCTTAAGCCGAAGCGCGCGGGTTCGAATCCCGCCTGGAGCGCAAACTCCAGTAGCTCAGTGGCAGAGCGTCGGAAAACACCGCAACCGTTTGTTCCCCGGCCATACTTTTTCGCACACGTAAACTAACATCAATCAGCAGCAACGAGCATCCTGCCGGTGGCGCAGGGCACGGTTTCATCTGGTAGAGCGCCGCTATATGCGGTGGAGCAGGTTCGAACCCTGCCGCCAAGAATTATCTTGGTAGTTACCCGCGTCCGACTTTTCCCTGGCAGTTTTTGAAAGGAGGCGTCACCATGCGCCTGAATGTTTTCAAGCAGAAGCCGCGGCCGCGCACCCACGAGGGAGCGCAGGCCAGGGTCATTACGCCGGAGCAGGCGCTCAGGCGCGCTGTTCTCTCCTGCATGTTGTGGGAGGGGGAGTTCTACGAGGACGGCGTGCAGATTGCGGGCCGCATCCAGGAACTTGTCCCGCAGGTCAATGCGGAACGGGTGGCCGCGCTGGCTGTGGAAGCGCGCGAACGGATGAAGCTGCGCCACGCGCCGCTGCTTCTGGTGCGCGAGATGGCGCGGCACTCGACGCATCGCGCGCTGGTGGCCGAGACGCTGGAGCGCGTCATCCAGCGCGCCGACGAACTGTGCGAGTTTGTCGCCATCTACTGGGCCAGCGGGCGTCAGCCGCTCTCCGCGCAGGTGAAGAAGGGGCTGGCCGCGGCCTTCGGCAAGTTCGACGAGTACGCGCTGGCCAAGTACGACCGCGCGGGAGCGGTTCGCTTGCGGGACGTGCTGTTTCTCTCCCACGCGCGGCCCGTGGACGAGGCGCAAGCTGCTCTGTGGAAGCGGCTGGCGGAGAACGAGCTGGCCACGCCCGACACCTGGGAAGTTGCGCTCTCGGAGGCCGGACGCGGCGAGGGAGCCGACAAGCGTGCCGTGTGGGAGCGTTTGCTCGCCGAGCGCAAGCTGGGAGCACTGGCACTGTTGCGCAACCTTCGCAACCTGTGCGCGGCGGGTGTGAGCGAGGAGTTAGTGCTCTCGGCGCTGGCGGAGTTGAAGACGGACCGGGTTCTGCCCTTTCGTTTTCTGGCCGCAGCGCGCAACGCTCCACAGTGGGAGGCAGCATTGGAGGCCGCGATGTTCCGCGCTCTCGAAGGCCGGGCAGGGAAGCTCGCCGGCCACACGGTGCTGCTGGTGGACGTCTCCGGTTCGATGGAGGCAGCCATCTCCAGCCGTTCGGAGATGCGCCGGACGGATGCAGCCTATGGGTTGGCGATCCTGTTGCGCGAGATCGCGGAAAAGGTGACGATCTACACCTTCTCCGAGAAGGCTGTACGGGTGCCGTCGCGACGTGGAATGGCGCTGCGCGATGCTCTCGACCGCAGCCAGCTGCACTCCTGTACGAACCTGGGCGCGGCGCTCAAGCACATCGAGGCCGAGGTCCGCGAGAGCTGGGACCGGCTGATCGTTATCACTGACGAGCAGTCGCACGACCAGGTTCCCGCGCCGCGCGGCAAGGGCTATGTGATCAACGTGGCCAGCAACCGCAACGGCGTGGGCTATGGCGCATGGACGCACATCGATGGCTGGAGTGAGGCGGTGGTGGAGTACATCGCCGAGCTGGAAGCCGCCGCCGGGGGCAACACTACCGCCTGAGCGTGTTTACAATCCAGTAACAATCACCGCCGGCCGGGGAGCGATCTCCGGCCGGCTTTCATACAGCACATTCAAGATTCCATTCAGGTTAAGCAACTGCTTCGACCTCCAGATTCCCGCTAATATTTACACAAAGTTTGCAATCTCTTTGCCCTGTTGCAGTAGTCTGTTCATAGTTCCGTGCGGCCTCCGCATCTGAAGTTCAACGGCCGCCGGGCGAGGGCAGACCGGTTGAGCCAGATTATTTATGTACTGGAAGACGACACCGACATCGCGCGGCTGGTGCAACATCACCTGGAAGCAGCAGGGTTTGCGGCGCGCCTGTACAGCACTCCTACCCGCCTGATTCCGGACGCCGAGCGCCAGCCGCCCGCGCTGTTTCTTCTGGACATCATGGTACCCGGCGGAGATGGCCTGGATGTGTGCCGGCGTTTGCGCAGCCACCCTGGGCTTTCCTCCGTGCCCATTATTTTTCTGACCGCGCGCGCCGGCGAAAACGACCGCGTGCTGGGCTTGGAAATGGGTGCTGACGACTACATCACCAAGCCCTTTGCCACGCGCGAGCTGGTGGCGCGCGTTCGGGCTGTGCTGCGCCGCTTTGAACGGCCCGACTCGATTTCGGTTATTCGCTTTGAAGAGGTTGTCATCGACGCCAACGCCATGCAGTTGACGGTGCGCGGCGAAGTAATTCCCACCACGGCCACCGAGTTCCGCCTGCTGGATTACCTGGCGCGTCATCCCGGCAGGGTCTTCAGCCGCGATCATTTGCTGGATGCCGTCTGGGGCGATGCGCGCTTCGTCACGCCGCGATCGGTCGATGTTTATGTAAGCCGCATCCGGGAGAAAATCGAGGCCGATCCGGAAAACCCGCTCCACCTGAAGACGGTGCGCGGGGCCGGTTACCGCTTCGAGCTTCCCAAAAGCGAGTAGGGCGCCGTGAAATCAAAGTTATTCATGAAGCTGCTGGGCCTCTTTCTCCTGCTGCTGGTCTTCCAGGCAGCGGCGATGGAGTTTGTCGTCATTCCCTTTATTGCGCGGAGAGTATTGGGAGATCCTGCCGCCAGGACCGGCTTCTTGCTCGGTAATGAGGCTCTCTGGTCCGGTTTGATTGCGCTGGCCGTAGCGCTCGTCCTGGCCGTCTGGATTGCCGGCCGCATCACCGCGCGGCTTGATCGAGTCATCACCTTCGCGCGCCGCATTGCCGCGGGCGAGTTGAGCGCCCGCCTTGATTACGACGAAGAAGATCCGTTCTCCTCCATCGAGGTGGCGCTGAACCAGGCTGCCCAGCGGCTCGCTGAGAACATTGCCGAGATTGAGAGCCGACGCCAGGAGCTGGCCGGCCTGCTCGACTCTCTGCAGGAGGCAGTGGTCGCCATCACGCCCGGGGGGCTGGTCCGCTGGTCCAACGCCGTCATGGGGCGCATCGCCGGCACGCAGATTCGCGTTGGCCTCTCGCTGGTTCACTCGGTACAAGATCCTGAACTGCTGGCCTGCGTGAAAGCGGCGCTGGAGAAGCGCGAGGTGCAATTCGGGCGCGCCAGCATCCTGGCTCCTGGCCGCATCTTCGAGATCCATGCCGTCCCCATGTCTTCCGGCGGAGCGCTGGCCGTGCTGCACGACATCACCCGCATCGATGCCGCGGAAAAATCCCGCCGCGAGTTTGTGGCCAACGTCAGCCACGAGCTGCGCACCCCGCTCACTTCCATCCAGGGTTACGTCGAGACGCTGCTCGAGGAGCCCCACCTCCGCGAGGAAACCAGTCACGAGTTCCTCGGCATCATCCTCAAGAACGCTACCCGCATGAGCCGCCTTACGGAGGATCTGATCGCTCTGGCCAGCGTGGAGAGCCCAGACTACAAGCTGTCGCTGCAACCTATGCGGGCCAGTGCGCTGGTTCAGGACGCCATCAAATCGCTGGGCGGCATGGTGGTGGATTCAGGCGTCGCGCTGGAATCGGCTGGAGCGCCGGATGAGCTCGTTTTAGCCGAATCCGACGCCATGAACCAGGTCTTCGGCAACCTGGTTGAGAACGCCCTTCGCTATGGCAAAGACGGCAAGCGAATTCTGGTGGGCGCGCGGCTTTTGGAATCCGAAGTCGAGTTTTACGTGCAGGACTCAGGCCCGGGCATCGCCAGCGAACATCTCACTCGCATCTTCGAGCGCTTTTATCGCGTTGACAAGGCGCGTTCTCGCGAGTCAGGCGGCACGGGACTGGGCCTGGCCATCGTCAAGCACATTGTCCAGGCCCACGGAGGGCGCATCTGGGCCGAAAGCGAACTGGGCCAGGGCGCAACCTTCCATTTCACGCTGCCGTTGTTTACGCAGTCGCAAGGGCCCGAAGCGCGGCAGACGCTCGATGCAGGCGCGTAAAAGGACAGCATGAATGAGGAGTACAGCGGCCGGGAGGAGTGGTGAGCTCGGTGCGGTTCGAACGCACGACCCACGCCTTAAAAGGGCGTTGCTCTACCAACTGAGCTACGAGCTCTCACCAACTACAACTTAATTAGATTCAATAAGTTGTAGAATATCAACCTTCTTGGCCTTGTACGACTTTTTTGGTGCTGGTAGCCAAAAAATGGCCACTTTGTACCGAAACCGACCCCGGACGTACCAAGGTCTCCAGCGCCTGCAACTTGTGAGTTGGGGCGAGGCGGGCGTATCGGGCGGTCATGGCGATCGTCTTGTGTCCCATCAGTTCCTGCACTGTATTCAAGTCTACCCCAGCCATCACCAAACGGCTAGTGAAGGTGTGCCGATGGTCGCCACGCGGCGCAGGTCACTCAGGCGTTCGGGCGCCAGGGTCCCAGCGCGCGCCACGCCCTTTTGACTTCGTTGATCTCGGCGATCAGCGTGAGCACTAAGGACTGTCATCGTCAAATGAGGAACGTTGATCCTTCATTCCGCCAAGTTCCGATGCAGTTCTCTCTCGCACAGCCAGGTGAAGATGACCGGCGTGACGATCAGTACGTGAACAAGGGAGCTGAGCATTCCTCCGAGCACGGGGGCTGCGAGCGGCCTCATAAACTCTGCGCCGGTTCGCGTGGACCACATCAGGGGCAGCAGGCCAGCGACCACAGTAGCCACGGTCATCACCTTGGGGCGAAGGCGGAGCAGAGCGCCCTCCATCACGGCTGCATGAAGGCCGGCACGCGTGAGTTGGCCATCGGCGGCGATTCGGCGCGTCACCGCTTCACGCAGATAAATGACCATGACCACGGCGGTCTGCACAGCGGTTCCAAAGAGCGCGATGAAGCCAACCCATACGGCAACTGAGAAATTGAGACCGAGCGCCTTGACGAGGAAGATGCCGCCGGAGAGCGCGAAGGGCACAGCCAGCAATACGTGCGCCGCCTCTTTGGCGGAGCCATAGGTGCGATAGAGCAGGACGAAAATGATCACGAGCACAATTGGAATGACCAGTTCCAGGCGCTTGCGCGCGCTGATCTGGTTTTCGTACTGACCGCTCCACTCGACGTAGTAGCCTGGCGGCATTTTTACATTCTGCGCCACTGCCCGCTGAGCCTGATCGACAAAACCTCCCACATCGCGGCCTCGCACATTCAAGAGCACCGAACCTCGCAGCAGGCCGTTCTCGCTGCTGATCATCGATGGTCCCAGTGTTGTCTTGATGTTGACAACTTTATTAAGCGGCACCTGCGCTCCGTTGCTGCCGGTTACAAGCACATCGCCAAGCTGCTGCGGGTTCTCGCGGAAATCGCGCGCGTAGCGGACGCGCACCGGGAAACGCTGCCGTCCCTCGATGGTAGTAGTCAGATTCTTGCCGCCCACGGCAGTTTCAATCGCATCCTCAACATCGGCGACGTTCAAGCCGTAGCGATCCGCGGCCGGACGGTCCACGGTCATCTCCAGATACGGAGAACCAGTGGTGCGCTCGGCGTAGAGGTCAGTAGCGCCGGGCACCTGGCTCACCACTTCCTTGATCTGTTCTGAGATTTGTTCGATCACGTTGAGATCGGGGCCGAAGACCTTTATGCCGATCTGCGTGCGAATGCCGGTGGAGAGCATATCGATGCGATTGCGAATCGGCTGGGTCCAGATATTCGTCACGCCGGGAATCTGTAGCTGTTCATCAAGTCGTGCGAGGATGGCGTCCTTGGTGAGTCCTTTGGGCCATTGGTCTTTGGGCTTGAAGGTGATGGTGGTTTCGGACATATTCACAGGAGCCGGATCGGTGGAAGTTTCCGCGCGGCCAACCTTGCCGACAACCATTGCAACGGCTGGATCGGCGGCGATGATCTCATCCTGCTGACGCAGAATCTTCGTCGCTTCAGTGAGAGAGATACGTGGATCGGAGATGGGCATAAAGAGCGCCGTCTCTTCATCCAGCGGAGGCATGAACTCGGAGCCGATGGTGGTTGCGGTGTAGACAGCCGCGCCGAACAACGCCAGCGCTGCACCGAGCGTGATGATTCTGTGGCGCAGCGCCCATGACAACACAGGCCGGTAGATGGCGTGCAAGAGTCGCATTACCGGATTCTCATTCTCGCGATGCAGCTTGCCTCGAATGAGAAAGGTGCAAAGAACCGGCACCAGCGTAATGGCCATGATGGTGGAACAGACCATGGCAAAGGTTTTGGTGAAGGCCAGCGGATGAAACATCTTGCCTTCCATGCCGGTGAGTGCAAAAACCGGAATGAACGCGAGAATGATGATGACCATAGCGAAGGAGATGGGCCGGCCTACAAGCCGCGCGGCATTCAGCGTGATCTCCCAGATATGCTCTCGATAGCTGCCGTGCTCCTCCTCGTATCGCTCTGCCTGGCGAATCACATTTTCGGTCATTACGATTCCCGCATCGACAAGCACGCCGATGGCGATGGCGATTCCACCCAGCGACATGATGTTAGACGAGATGCCCGCTCCCTTCATGAACAGGAATGCGCCCAGCACAGCGAGCGGCAACGGAATGGTGACAACAAGAATGCTGCGAAAGTGCCAGAGGAAGAGAATGTGCGCGAGCGTTACCAGGATGATTTCTTCAATCAGTGCGTGGCGCAGCGTGTCAACTGCATGGTCAATGAGAATGCTGCGGTCATAGAAGGGAACGATTTTCACGCCCGTAGGAAGCCCCGGCTGAATCTCGCCGATCTTCTTCTTGATGGCTTCGATCACCTCGCGCGCGTTGGCGCCATAGCGGATGATGACGACCCCGCCGACGGCTTCTTTGCCGTCCTTATCGAGAACGCCGCGCCGGAACTCGGGGCCAAGCTGAACACTGGCTACGTTGCCGACAGTGACGGGAGTGCCATTGTAGGCGCCGAGCGAAATCTCTTCGATGTCCTTCAGGCTGCGAATCAGGCCGATGCCGCGCACCATGTTCTCGGTGTCGCCCGTCTCGATTACCTTGGCGCCGACGTTGTTGTTGCTGCGTTCGACCGCGCCGACGACATCCTTCAGCGCGACGTTGTAGGCACGCATCTTGATCGGATCGAGATCGATCTGGTACTGCTTCACAAACCCGCCCACACTGGCGGTTTCGGCAACTCCAGGTACGGAGTTGAGCTGATATTTGATGAACCAATCCTGGATGGAGTGAAGCGTGCCGCTGTCGTACGGACCCTCGACGGTGTACCAGAAGACCTGGCCTACTCCGGTTGCATCCGGCCCCATCATCGGCGTCACGCCCGCGGGCAGAAAGCTGCCCGCAAGGCTGAGACGCTCCAGCACACGGGTGCGCGCAAAATAGATGTCCACCGAATCCTCAAAGATCACGTTCACCATCGAAAAGCCGAAGGCCGATGCCGAGCGAACCGTGCGTACGTGCGGCAACCCTTGCAGGTTCACGGTAAGCGGATAAGTGATCTGGTCTTCGACCTCTTGCGGACTACGGCCCTGCCATTCGGTGAAGACGATGACCTGGTTTTCGCTCAGGTCGGGAATCGCGTCGATGGGCGTATGCAGCAGCGCCCAGTATCCCCACACAGCGAACGCAGCGTAAATGGCCAGAATCAGCCAGCGATTCTTCATTGAAAACTCAAGGATGCGGTTGATCATGTCGTCTCCTACCTGGCGCTGAGATGTGTGCGCATGGATGCGATCACATTGCTGTTCTTGTGCGCTTCAACAAGAATGGTCCACGTTCCCGCCATCGGCGCCTGGCCTTTGCCTTCGTATGTTTTACTGTCGGCCTTCCATGCCAGCTCGCAAGAGCTTTTCATCTCCGGCATTCCCATCGAAGGCATCGCGGGCATGATGAGTGTGACCGTAACGCGAGCATCATTGATGGACTTGCCGGCCGCATCGCTCAGCGTCACGTGAAACTGGTTGTCTTCGCCAGCCTTCATCGGATTGGGATCGGCGTGAAAGTCAATCTTCACCTCGCTTAGCTCTGCGCTTGAATTAGTTGGAGAGGCCGCGGCGATCTGGGTTTGCTGTGCCGATGCAAATTCCTTCGAGCCGCCGTAAAGCCCCGACATTCCCGAGCCGAGGTGAGCCTGCGAGTCGATGAGGAAGTTGCCGTTGAGCACAACCTTGTCCCCGAGCGCCAATCCGCTCGATACCGGAAACAAGTCTTCAGTCGCCGCGCCCACTTGCACTTCACGCGCCTCGAAGACGCCATTGGGCCTCGCGAGATACACGATCTTGCGCGTGCCGGTGTCGAGAACTGCCGAGCGAGGAACCACGATGGACGGCTCTGCGGCGCGGCTCACAAATGTGGCGTTGACAAACATACCGGGCAGCAGGCGCATCTCCGGGTTGGCAACATGCACATGGACCGGAACCGTGCGCGTCTGCGGATTGGCGGCAGGTTCGATAAAATCCACATGACCGTGCAATGTCTTGTTGGGCAGCGACTCGGCAGTAATCTCCACCGCCTGTCCTTGACGAATCTGCGGCAACTGCTCCTCATAGACATCCGCCTTGATCCATACCTGATTGAGATTTGCGACCGTGAACAGTGTGTCGCCCGCGTTCACATACTGTCCTTGCGTTACCTTGCGATCGACAACCGTCCCAGAGGCGTAGGAATAAATCGTGACGTGAGGAACGCCATCCTTCTCCGGAGCATCCGACTGCTTGCCGCTGATTCCCCAAAGCTCCAGCTTGTGTTGGCTCGCCTTTACCAGCGCGTCGGCTTGCGTATGCGCAAACGCATCGTCCGATTGTTTCAGCTGATTGCGATTCTCCTCTGCCAGGTGATACTCCTCGATTGCGGTGGCAACTTCAGGGCTGTAAATGTCGGCTATAGGCTGTCCGCTGCGCACGCGCTCGCCGGTGTATTGCACATAGAGTTTGTCCACGCGGCCACCGATGCGCGCACTCACGGCGGCAAGTTGCGCCTCCGGCTGTTCAACGCGGCCAAACGCGGCGATGTCCGTCTTCAGCGCGGCCGTGCGCACCGCGGCAACCTGCACACCCGCCGCGCTGATCTCGGCTGGAGTCAGCTCGACCATCGTGCCGGGCTCAGTGCCTTGTTGCATGGCATGGCCGTTATCGGACCGGGTGGAAGCGGCGGGGCTTGCGGTATTCGATGCCGCTGAAACAGGGCGCATCTCCTTCGCTGCCAGAAATCCAACCACAAGAGCCGCGCTCAAAACTCCAGCGCCGACACCGAATGCAAACAGCTTCTGTTCCTTCATTGTCATTTGCTTCACCTCTCTGTGTTGCGGTTCGTTGTGTTCGCTATCGGCGCTCCGATGGCGCGTTCCAATTGCGCCATGCCCTCGTCCGTAGCTGCCGATGCCTTGTAGTAAGCGGTCTGAATATCGAGCAGAAGATTTTGAGCGTCGATCAGGCTCATAAACTCAGCGCGGTTGTTTTGGTATGCGGCTGTAGAGGCTTTGAACGATGCTTCTGCTTGCGGCATCAGTGTGTCGCGATAGAGCTTGATGCGCTTCTCGGCGGCCAGCACCTTAATTTGCGCCTGCCGGATTTCAAGAAAGACCGTTGCCGCGCGCGCATCGAGTTCGGCCTGCGACACATCTGTTGCCGCATCGGCCTGCTTTGCCTCGCCATCATGACGCGCGCGGTTCAACCAGGGAAGATTCATCGACAACTCGGCCATGTAGGCATTGCGCGATGATGATCCGGCGGGCATCAGCATGTATCCGAGACCGACAGTGAAGTCGGGCTTCGTAGCCAGCCGCGTCAGCTTTTCCTCATCCCTGGACTTCGCAACTTGCACACGCAAGGCAGCCAACTCAGGACGATGTTCGATGGCCGTGCGCTCCAAGTCCTCGATGGAAGGCAGTGCGGTGGGAAGTGCGTAGCTGCCGGCAATTTCGATTGCTTCGTCCGGAGGCCGTCCCATCAGAGCATTCAACTGTGCGCGCGCGTTGTCCCGCTCTTCTTCAAGTTCGATAATCTGTTCGTTCAGCCGGGTCAGCGCCATCTGCGCGCGCAGTATGTCTGCCTGCGGCGCCTTGCCGGTGGTGTATTCAGCAAGCGCCGCAGCCAGAGCCTCTTTCAGCAGCGAACTCTGACGCGCCTGCAACCGCACTTCGTCCGCATTGCGCATCAGGTCGGCGCAGGTTTTGCGAACCTCGACAGAGACCTCCTGCCGCAGAGTCTCCAGATCATTGGCCGCTACGCCTGCATCGTCCTCCGCCAGCCTCGCGCGCTGATCCCGCTTCTGGCGGCTGGGGAAGGTCTGCTGCATCGACACCATGAGTTGCGCCTGATTCAGATCCCATGGCCGGCGCAGTGGTGTATCCCAGTCGCGCATCATCAGCATGGGATCGTCGAGGCTGCGCGCGGTGGCGGTTTTTAGTCGGGCCAGCGACATACGCCTCACCGCCGCTCGAATCTCAGGGTTGCTCTCAAGCGAAGCCGCTACTGCATCATCGACAGACAAAGGCGCAGCAGCCGCGTCTGAAATTGAAAGATAGGGCGCAGCAACGGAGCGCGGCTCCGCCTGCCCCAAACAGGCAATTGACAGCGCCAGCACAAAAGACGCTAGAACATAAATGGATTTCACTCTTCAACTCCGCGAGAATCGGCAAAAGGAGAAACAGCAAGGCGCAGAAAGACGCACCCCGGAGAGCCAATGCGGAAGTGAAGATTTAGATTCTGAAGATGAATGCGCCCGTAGGCGGAGAATGCGGAGGAATCACCGCCAATATCGGGAACTCACTCCGTGAAGAGAATTCATCCAGGGAGATGAACTCCTGCGCAATGGTCATTGGAGCCGAACCGGGAAGGTTGGTCGCAACGACGAGGGCTGGCAGTGGGGCGCTGGCGATGCAGCAATTTGTCCGGACGGATTGGTTGGACTTGGATGTGTGTGAGCAGCAACTGTGCGCGGATTTCTGCGCCGGTTGCAGGCAAATCCCAAACGGCGCAAGCAATGAGCCCATCAAAACGATGGCCACCGCCGCCCGACGAAATCCACCTCTCAGCATAGGGGAAGTGTACCACGAGTGCACTCTCAGGACGTGATGCACGTCACTGGGCTGCCCAATACTTACCTTAATTGGGTATTCAGCTTCGCTCGGAACAGAATTCGCCAAGACTTCGCCGCGGAAGCTGCATTTTTATTCAATTGTGCAATGAATCTCCACTCCAGTCATGGGCTGTCTGCCCTCTCTTTCATGGCTGGGCGCTTTGATTCTGTCGCGCAACGCCCAATGTGCCGACTGGCGGACCTGTCGGAGAAAGAGCGGGACCGCGTTCGGCGTTACGCAGACAACTTCGGCATCGATCCGACCGATGCCGTGTGGCATTGATGATCGTGCTCGGCCAGTACAGCGACCTGTACGAGGCGGTTCCAGAAAAGATCAACGCAACCGTGCATGGCATCCTGGAGAAAACTCGGTTGGCCTCTGCGGCGCAAGCGGAGTCTTCCAGGGTTCGCTTGCAGGCGTCCTTAACGGATGCCGTGGTCGGTGCGGCCGAATCCGTGGCAGCCAGGAATGGCCGTTGCGAACTGGTGAGGTGGAGCGCAATTGCATCCACGGCAGCGGTGTTCAAGCTCGCCTGCGTTTTTGTTGCTGGGTATTGGCTGGGTTTCGATCACGGCCGCGCACGCGGTTTCAACGCTGGCGTCGAAGGGCATCTTGCGGCGGCGTGGGCGCTTTCGGTGGATGGTTTGCGGACATACGAGCTATGGAAAGGCAGCGATCTGGAGCATTTGACCGCCTGCGACCGGCCCGGCTCGAAGCTGGAATCCTGTGTCTGTTACCCCAAGGCTGATGAAGGCAAGCTGTACGGCTGGCGCGTCGGGATTTTGGTCAAATCCGGATTAAAAGAGTGTTGCTCTACCAACTGAACTACGAGCTCTCTCAGGGCCGCTACACTCAAATTATCACAGAGACGGCTTTGCCGCTTCGACCGGCTCCCTCGCGCTTTCTCATCCTTGAGCCGTTGCCTGTCACGCCCCGCCAATCGCCCGATATAATTCCTTCTGTCTTGAAAAAACACTAACGAAATGGGTTAGACTGCTAAGAAGATTCGCAAATAGGAGAGTTTTTATGTTCGATGTGAGTCAGAAAGTAACGGTGATCGCCGACAAAGGCATCGCCTACGACGGCGTCATTCTGGCGCGGGCCACGGGCGACAATGGACCGGGTGCCTATAAAGTTGTCCTGGACGGCAGCGGACCCGAACAGATGGGGCAGTGGCATAAGGCGAGCGATGTATTCGTGCGCGAGAAAGACGACGAGGATACGCAGATCTCCTGGGAGAACCTGTCGCAGCGATAGTTCGCGGCGTTTCGGTCTATCGCTATTGTCCTTAACCGCTTCACTTGCGAGGCAGCTGAAACGCGGCCTGTGATATAGTTTCTCGCGGAGAAGAATATGACTCTCGGAAAGTTTCTAGCCAAGCAATTCATTGCTGTCATTGAGTGGAATGAACCGGCTGACGGCATCCTTTCCTATCGCTATCCCATGCGCGATCAGGAGATAGAAAACGGCGGCCAGCTTACCGTGAGCGAGTCTCAGATGGCCGCCTTCGTCAACGAAGGCAAAATTGCCGATGTCTTCGGCCCCGGCCTGCACACGCTCAATACTCGCAACCTACCCTTGCTCACCGATCTGATGAACTGGGACAAGGCCTTTGAATCTCCCTTCAAGTCCGAGGTCTACTTCTTCTCGACGCGCTTGCAGATTGATCAGAAGTGGGGCACGTCGACGCCTATCACCATCCGCGACAAGGAGTTCGGCGCGGTCCGGCTGCGCTGTTACGGCATCTACTCTTACCGCATCAATGATCCTCGCGTCTTCTTTAACCAGATCAGCGGCACACGCGACAGTTATTTTGCCGCCGACCTCGAAGGTCAGTTGCGTGACACTATCGTTGCTCGCATGACGGATATCTTTGCCGGCAGTGACGTCCCATTTCTCGACATAGCCGCCAATCAGGCTCTGCTGTCCTACAAGATTTCCGATGTGATGAAGCCGGCCTTTGCCACGCTCGGCCTCGAACTGAATCAATTTGTCGTCCAGAACGTCTCCCTGCCCGAAGAACTGCAAAAGGTCTTTGACCAGCGCATCGGCATGAACATGGTCGGTGATCTCGGCCGCTACACGCTGTACTCGGCGGCGGAGTCATTGGATTTGTCGGCGGCCAACACCAGCGGCGCGGCCGGCATGGGAATGGGCCTCGGCGCTGGTGCGGCAGTCGCGCAGGTTCTATCCAACGCTCTCAAGCCGGCGATGATTGCTCCCGGCGCTATCCCCTCCCAGCCGCCAACTACCGCTCCGGTTCTGATTGGCGCTCCGGCCGGCTCTGATTCAGCCGCCTCTGAAGCCACCAAGTTCTGCATCGAGTGCGGAAAACCCATTCCTCAGCGCGCAAAATTCTGCGCAGAATGCGGAAAGCCCCAATGAACTGTCCCTCCTGCGGCGCTCCCATGCGGCTCAAAGCGGATATGGAGAGCTACAAGTGCGACTACTGCCAGAATACTTTTTTCCCGGAGAAGAACGACGACGGAGTGCGTGTTCTCGGCGAGCCATGCGACCTGGATTGTCCACTATGTAATGCTCCGCTCGTCCATGCCGTCCTCGCGAAGTCTCCCATCATCTACTGCACTAACTGCCACGGCATGCTGGTTCCCATGGCGATGCTGGAAGGTTTGATCGAGGAATTGCGAGCAGGGCAGGGAAGCGGAGCCGCTCCGGCCCCGTCAGACAAAGAAGATTTGAGCCGCAAGATCAATTGCCCGCAATGCCATCATCCGATGGATGCGCACTTCTATGCCGGTCCGGGCAACGCGGTTATCGATTCCTGCGACGATTGCTGCCTGATCTGGATGGATCGCGGCGTGCTGATGCGCATTGTGCATGTGCCAGACGATTCCAGCGCAACGAATACAGAGTGGGAATAATCTAAAGAATCTCAAGCCCCCGCGCAACGGCTACTGCGCGCGCATCGGCACCACCTGCACGGTGACGTCGCGAATCTCGGAGAGAAAGCGGTTGATCACAGAGCCGTGGAGAAAAATATCCCAGCGCGAGCGGGCCGACTGGCCGAAGACCACGTGGGAGATGCCCTCCTCCTGGGCAAAGCGGATCAGGGCGTCGGCCACGCTGCTGTCGCTGAGCGAGATCACCTTCGCGCCCAGGTCGCGGGCCATGCGCTGGAATTCTTCCAGGCGATGGAAGGCCTCGGGGTCGCCGTGGCCTTTATCGTCGTCGGGGCGGGTGACGTAAACGGCGTACCAGTTGCTGGCTAGGCGGCCGGCGACGCGAGCACCCACGCGCAAGAGGCGTTCGGCGCCGGGCCGGGTGCTGAGGCAGACCATAACCTTCTCCGGGATGGGCGCCTGTTCCAGGCCCTGCGTGCGGCGATACGCTGAGGCCTGGTTGCCAACTTGCTCGGCGGTAGTGCGCAGGGCCAGCTCGCGGAGCATATTCAGGTTGCCCTTGCGGAAGAAGTTGGCCAGCGACTGCTCGACTTTTTCGGAAGCGTATATTTTGCCCTGACGCAGGCGGGAGCGCAGCTCGTCCACAGTCACGTCCACGTTCACCACTTCGTTGGCACGCTTGAGAAAGCTGTCGGGGACGGTCTCGCGGATGACAGTGTTGGCGGAGCGGTTGACGGCGTCGTTGAGCGTTTCCAGGTGCTGGATGTTGACCGCGGTCATCACGTTGATGCCGGCGTCGAGCAGTTCCAGAACATCCTCGTAACGCTTGCGATTCTTGCTGCCGGGAACATTGGTGTGGGCCAGCTCGTCCACAATGACGGTTTGCGGATGGCGGGCCAGGAGGGCGTCCACGTCCATTTCTTTCAGGGTGACGCCGCGGTAGGGAATCTCGCGCTGGGGCACGACCTCCAGGTCACGTACGCGGGCCGCGGTCTCCTCGCGCCCGTGAGTTTCCACCAGGCCAATCACCACATCCATGCCCTGCTGATTCTTCATCCTGTAAGCATCGTTGAGCATGTCATAGGTCTTGCCCACTCCCGGCGCGGCTCCGATGTATACGCGAAGCCTGGCGGGTTCCTGCTGTCGCTCCAGTTTGATCTCTGCCATGGCTCAGCCCTCCTCGACGGGATAACGGACTTCGTTGACGACCGCCACGGGAAGCGTGAAGCGGAATGTGGATCCGTGTCCCAGGCGGCTCTCGACGGCGATCTGGCCGCCCATCTGCTCGACCAGGCGGCGGACCAGCGCGAGGCCGAGTCCGGAATTCTTCTCTGAGAATGAACTCATGCGGTCGAAGATGGCGCCCAGCCGGTCGGCCTCGATGCCGCGCCCGGTATCGCGCACCGTGAACTGCACAAATTCCTTGATCTCTTCGGCGCCCAGCAGAATCTCTCCCTCGGGAGGCGTGTAGCGAATGGCATTGGAGAGCAGGTTGTCGAGGATGGTGCGCGCCGCGCGCTTGTCAGCCTGGACGAATGAGAGATCGGCGTAGGCCGCAACCTCGACACGAATGCGCTTCTGGACCGCCTCGTCGCAAAAGCGGTCGCGGGCTTCGTTCAGGAGCTGCGCGGGGCTCAGGCGTTCGAGCGTGAACTGGCGGCGGCCCGCATCCAATTCGGCTACCTCGATCAGGCCGCCCATCAGATCGTCCAGCTTCTCGCTCTCGTTGCCGGCCGCGGCCACCAGTTCCGCCTGCAAGGGGAGCAACTCTCCGGCGAATCCCTGGCCCAGGGCATAAAGGCCGCGGCGCAACTGAAGCAGCGGGTCGCGCAGCTTGCGGCTGGCTACGCTGATGAACTGCGTCTTGAAGCGGTCGATGTCCTGCAGACGGGTTACGTCTTCGAGAGTGGTCACGGTACCCAGCAGCCGCCCTTCAGAGTCGCGCATGGGCGTGGTGCGCAGACGGTAGCTGCGCTCCTGCGTGCCGATGCGCAAAGGCAGCAGGGAGGCCTCGTCCTCCGCGGCCACGGCCTTCTGCATGGAAACGGCATCGCGGATGGCGCTCAGGATTTTGTCGCCGCCGGGCGCTTTGGCCAGCGCCATGCGGTCGGTGGCGGCTTCGCCCAGCAGCTCGGTCGCCGCCTGATTCACCTTGAGCAGGTGCCCCTTGCCATCGGTCACGATGATGGGCTCAAAGATGGATTGCAGCACGGCGTCGGAGAGTTGATACTCCATCTGGCGTTGCCCGGCCTCGGATTCGCGCAGCTCCCCCAGCCGCACGGCGATGCGGTTCAGCTCAGCTGCGATCACGCCGAAGCTGTCGCGGCTGCTCCACTCCACGCGGTGCTTGGGGTTGCCCTGGGCAATCCGGCGGGCATCGCGGGCCAGCATGCGAATGGGGCGCAGCACAAGGTAGACGCCCACCACGGCAATTACCGCCGCTGCCGCCACAAACAGGCTCGCGAGCGGGAGTTGTCCCGCCGCCGCCAGGGCGTTGTGCGTGACCGCCTCCAGCCCGGCAATCAGGCCGACCATAAGCACGCAGCCGAGAATCAGTCGCTGGGTAAGGTTGAGCATGTGCCGGTCTCCAACCCGGAAAAACAGGGAACAGGGAACAGGGAACAGGGAACAGGGAACAGGGAACAGAAAAACAGCTCTCATTCTCGCAGTTTGTTCATGATGGCGACAAGCATACGGCTAATCTCGCTCGATAGGCTGTCAGCCTGTTGAAGCGATTCTTCCGAGCCGAAGCCCAGGGCCTTCGAAATCACAAGCTGTGTCTGTATTTCACAGTTTGAGCCTCTTGCATGGCCGAGAAACTGAAGATATTCTCCTGGAGTTGACCTGCCATAACCTTCCGCAATGTTGCTGGCGACAGAAACGGCGGCTCTCCGCAGTTGATTGGTTAAGCCGAATTGTTCAGAGGGAGGGAAAGAGGAAGTCAGTTTGTAAACAGCGACAGTCAGTTGAATCGCTCGTTGCCAAACCACGAGATCCTTGAAAGATTCACCCATTTCCAGCCTCCTTGCTATCTATTCTTTGGCTGAATATACCACCCCACCCCTGTTCCCTGTTCCCTGATCCCTGTTCCCTGCTTTTTGACATTTCAGCAAGCTTGTGTACACTAGTTGCTATGAATCAGTCGCTCCATGCCTCCCGGCATTTCGCTTGTTGTTGCTGTTGCCTCTAGCAACAGTCCTTCCGCGCGACTGAAAATCCATTCTGCTTCGGTAATCCTTTGGGCATAGCGGCATGTGTCTCCGCATTTCGCAGGAGATACAACGCTCTCCGTGCTTTGCGGGCGCAGAGGGATGCTTCCGCCGCACGATTTCCTCTCAACCTAAATTTCATCAAGGAGAAAACCGCTATGCGTGTCTTTGCATCCATTTTCCATTCGTCAGTGCTCTCAAACCGCTGGACATCGTTCATCCTGCTGTTCGCTCTTTCCTTTTCCACCCGCGCCGCGCAGGCGCAGAGCCTGGGCTATGAAGGCCCCACCGGCGTCTTCGTCACGCCGCTGGCTTCGGTATCCTCCTCGCCCGCCAAGGGACTGGGCCAGCCCTCGGTCGCCTATCACTTCCTGGCCGCCGGCCCGATCGTGGGCGACTTCAGCACCGTCTCCATCACTGAAGGCTTTGCCAAGCGCTTCGAGTTCGGCTACACCCATGAGATTCACAACGAGGACGGCGGCAGCAATGCCGCGCTCGGACCGGCCCTTTCTCCGCTATGGAACTCCGGCATCGACATCGTGCATGCCAAGGTGAACCTCATTCCCGACAGCTTCGGAAAGCAGAAGTGGGTTCCGGCGATCTCCGTGGGCGGAATCTTCCGCACCGGCGACAAAATCGGCGTCAACATCAACAATCTGGCCACGAATTTGCTCAAAGGTGATGGCGTCACTCCCATTAACGGCAAACAGAAGACCGCCAACGGCGACGTCTACGTGGTAGCCACCAAACTCTTCACGCAGATCAAGAATCTTCCCATCTTGGCAAGCGCCGGCTTGCGCGGCACCAACGCCTCGCTGTGGGGCCTGGGCGGCAACGCTCCCGGATTCGAGGGCAAGGCCTTCGGTTCCGCGGCCTTCGTCATCACGGGACCCGCCAAAAGCACCATCATCCCGGCTTTCGAAATCGCCGAGCAGCCCCAGCACATCTCCTTGGCCACGCCCACGAAGACCCTAGGCTCCTCCAAGGCGGCAACGCTCTTCGATATTCCCACCACCGAGGTTTACGCCGTCCGCATTGTGCCGTTTGCCAAGCGCAAGCTGAACGTGGACGCCGGCGTTCTGCACACGGGTGGATACATTGACAACCCGCTGCTGAACGAGGTCATCGCCGACCACTTCACTGGTCCCACGGCTGCCGGAAAGGTCAACCTGAACGTTCGCGCCCGCGTCGCCTTCGGCATTTCTTACGGCTTCTAAACAGTGAACAGAGATCAGAGAACAGAGATCAGAGATCAGTTTCGTCCCGGAAGAACGAGCAGATTCGGCAAACTAGGTATCTCACTTGATATGCCGGAAAAGCTGGGGATAATTCGTCTGATCTCTGATTTCAGATCTCTGATCTCTGATCTCTGATCTCTGATCTCTGATCTCTGATCTCTGATCTCTGATCTCTGCCTTTACGGTATCCGGCAGACCGACACTGCTTCATTGTGCCATTGGCAAGCGAGGCCAGCCGGCTGAGGGTAGGCAACCAGCACCCAGTTGACGCCAAATTCCGCCTTCAGGCGCTCGAAGTCGGCAAGCTGGAAGCGGGTCCATCCTTTCTGGGCCTGAACCTGCCGCTTCCACACCTCGGCCAGCTCTGGAATCTGCGTTACCACCGCCGTGTCCTTGATGTAATCGGCCAACTGGCTGCGTTCGGCCAGTGCGCGGAAGCTGTGATAGTCCTCGCCGGGCGCGGCCAGATACTCGGGGTCGAGGGCAAAATAAGCGTCAGTGGGCGTGTTCTGACGAATCCAAGCGAAGGCCTGCAGCCATGGGTTGGCGGTGGCGCGGCCGGGCAATTCCAGATGCTCGCTGCTGCTGAATTCCATCCGCTGCGCAATGAACATGCCCGCGTTGATGGCCACCAGAAAGACCGCCCATCGCCACAGGCTGGCCTTGAGCAGGTACTTGCCGATCAGGCAGCCGCCCATCAGAAGCAGAAAGAAATAGATCAGGTGGAGAAAGCGCATCGGCTGCAGGGGCGCAAGCCGGATGAGAGCAGGGAAGCCCAGCATGAGCATGGCTACCGCAAGTTGAAAGACTCCGTAGAGAAAGACGGCTAGTGAAAAGCGCGCCAGCAGCGTCTCGCCGCGCTTGCGTACGAAGCGCCAGAGCAGCCAGAAGAGGAGCAGGGGCACCCATGCGCCCATCCACTCGTACCAGGCCCAGTGGAAGAGGAAGAAGTAGGTGCGCGTGCCCAGCGCCTCGCGCCAGGCGGGCGTGGGCGGCTCAAAGACCCAACCCAGGGGAACAAAGACGGCGGACCCAAAAACGTTTCCGGCCCCGTGCCCGGCCGTGCGCCAGCGCCGCAGCCAGAGATGCAACGGTTCCAGCAGCACCATGGCCAGAATGAAGCAAAAGGAGATGCCCAGGGCGCCCATGATGGGATGCAGCAGGAACGCCAGCAATAAGAGCGGGATTGCCTGCCAACTTTTGCCGGCCAGTATCCGCGAAACCGCCAGCAGAATGATGGCCGTGGCCACTGCCCGCGGGTGCAGATGCTGATCGACCAGATAGAGCGCGGTTCCGGCTACCGGCAGGGTGAATAGGCCGGTCACCAGGGCAACACCGGCCCACTGCGCCCGTGCTTCAGGAAAGAGCCTGTGTGCAATCGTCCAGCATCCGAAGACGATCAGCGCAATCGATGCAAACTGCCAGAGCAGCTCCGTAGCGGCCAGTGGAATTCCGGTCCAGCGGACAAACCCGGCAACCCACGTGTCAAAGAAGCTGGCCTGCATCTGAAGGTGAAAAAAGTTGTAGTCGTGGGGATAAAGCGCAGGATTCAGTTTGAATTTGACGGCGGGCAGGTAGACGCCGTCGTCTTCAATTCCGGGATGGTAGCCCATCACGGCCATGCCGAGCATCGAGAACAACAAAGTCAACAAAAAGTTGACCGGAAAGTAGCGCTTCAACCGGATGAACCCCGTATACTTGGACGCAGAATGTCTTCAGCGCCAATAGCACCATCGTACACGCCAGCGGACGGCGCGGCAACGCGGACCCAGCCGGCGGCAGAGTTGCAGGCTCGCGTTCAGGAGCGCGTCCAGGATCGCCTGGCTCTCGTCATTCCCACCCTGCGCGAGGCAGATAATATTGGCGGCTTGCTGGTCCACATTCGCTCCGTGCTCGATCCTCTGGGAATGGCCTACGAAATTCTGGTAGTTGATGACGATAGCCGAGACGGCACCGAGGAGATTGTCTCCGCCATCGCCCAAAAAGATCCGCACGTGCGCCTGCTGATCCGCAAAGGAGAGCGCGGCTTGTCCGGGGCTGTCCTTTACGGCTGGCGGCAGACGAACGCGGCGATCCTGGGCGTGATGGACGCCGACCTGCAGCACCCCCCGGAGCTGCTGCCCAAGTTGATTGCAGCTATTTTTGCCGGCAACGACCTGGCGATTGGCAGCCGCTACACGGCGGGCGGCCAGCTGGGCAAGTGGAATCCCGTTCGCAAATGGCTCTCGATGGCTGCGATCTGGGCTACCTGGCCAATCCAGCGTCCCGGCGTTCGCGCTCATGACCCGATGACCGGATATTTTCTCGTTCGTCGCGAGTGCGTCGACGGAATCGCCTTCCAGCCCGCCGGCTTCAAATTATTGCTGGAAATTCTGGTGCGCGCCCGTCTGCGCTCGGTGGCGGAGGTTCCGCTGGCTTTCGGCAGCCGCGCCCAGGGCGCCAGCAAAGCCAACTTCAAAGTGGGCTGGGACTACGCCAAGCTGCTGGCTAGGCTCTATTGGGAGAGATTTGGGCTGCGGCGCTAGGTCAGGGCTGGTAAGTCTGGGCTGGTAGGTCAGGGATTTTAGTTACGAAAAAACTCATTGCAAAAACAAGAAGTGTCAGGGCACGACTTCAATCGTGCCGTAAGTGCGACAAAATGAAAGTCGGGCTTTAGCCCCTGCGGTACGTTTTTCTAGCCAAAAACTGTTGGGAAAATAGATTACAGCGCAGGCAGCAGCATCCGCAACAACAAAAACCCGCCCACGCCGGCAAAGAAAACCAATGCCATACGAATTCCCGGCTCGCGGTTGACCTCGGGCACAAGGTCGGTGGCCGCCACATAAAGCGCGACTCCTGCAGAGATGGGCAGTCCGTACAGAACCAGGCGGGGAACCAGTCCAATCACCAGCACGCCGGCCAATGTGGCTGCCGCCAATGCCACGGCGGAATAAAAAGCTGCTGCCCGGCTGCGTCCGCTGGCCAGCATCACAGAGGCCATGGTAAAGCCCTCTGGAGCTTTGTGCAGAAAAATAGCCAAAAAGATCAGCCAGCCCAGCCAGTTGGAGAGCGCAAACCCCGAGCCGATGGCCACGCCGTCAAAGAGCGCGTGAACGCTCAATCCCGCCAGCACGGAATTGCCGGTGCGATGCGAAACAAACTCGCCGTGGTGCGTCTCCTCGCCATAGTGGAAGTGGGCGTTGATGGTGTGCTCCAGCAGATGCACCACACAGTAGCCGCCCATGATGAGTGCCGGTCCCAGCCAACTGCTCTGGCGCAGGCCCTCCTGTTTCAGGCCTTCGGGGATCATCTCCAGAACAGCCGTGGCCATCAGGAAGCCCGCGCCCAACGCCACAAAGTAGCGCAGATAGCGCTCCACGCCCTTGGCGCGCACCAGCACAAATCCGCCAGCCACGTCGGCCAGCGCGGCAATCGTACCGAGAATCAAGGAGAGTTTCAGCAATGATTCATTCCATCCTGCCATGATTAGGCAGTGCCTTGAAAGGGCACGGCTTTAGCCGTGCCGAAAATGCCCCAAAACATCTCGGGGCTTTAGCCCCTGAGGGACTGCAAATAGTACTACAGGCCTGATTAAGCAGCAAAGCGGTAAACCCATTACCCGCTGTGCCGGATGTGCATCACGTCGCCATCCTGCACCACGTACTCCTTGCCCTCCAGCCGCAGCGTTCCCTTACTGCGCGCCGCTGCCTCCGAGCCGGCCTCCAGCAGCGCATCCCAGCGGATGGTCTCGGCGCGAATGAAGTGGTGTTCCAGGTCGGAGTGAATCGCTCCGGCACCCTGCGGCGCCTTCGAGCCAACCGGAATCGTCCAGGCGCGGCACTCATCCTCGCCGGCGGTGAAGAAGCTGATCAGTCCCAGCAGCTCATAGCTCTTTCGAATGAGCCGCACCAGCCCGCTCTCATGCAGCCCATAGCTTCCCAAAAACTCCGCCGCCTCCTCGTCGTCCATCTCGGCCAGTTCGGCTTCCACCTTGCCGCAGATGGCCGTGGCGCCGGCGTTGGGTCGGTGCGCAACCTCCTCCAGCTTGAAGCGGCTCACCGCTGCTTCCAGGTCGTCGCCCAGCGTGGTGCTTTCGCCGATGTTGAGCGCGTAGAGAATCGGCTTCTGCGAGAGGAACATGAAACCTCGGATGAGCTTCTTCTCCTCGGGGGTCATCTCCAGCTCGCGCAGCGGCTGCTCTTTTTCCAGCGACTCTTTCGACCGGAATAGCAGGGCCTGTTCGCGCTCCAGTTCGCTGGTGCGCCCCTTTTTCAAATCCTTCTCCAGCCGCTCCAGCCGCTTTTCAACCTGGGTCAAGTCGCTGATCATCAGGTCGAACTCGACGCTACGGATGTCGCGCAGCGGATCGATGGACCCCACGTGGGCAATCGACTCATCCTCAAAGGCGCGCAGCACGTGAATCAGCGCATCCACCTGGCGCAGGCTGGCCAGAAAGGCAGTCTCTTTCAGCGCCTCCTGCCCAATGGCCGCCACGTCCACAAATTCCACCGACGCAAAGGTCGTCTTCTTCGGCGAGTAGAGCGCCGAGAGTTTGTCCAGGCGCTCGTCCGGCACTCTCGCCACCCCAATGTGCTCCTGGCGCGAGTGGCCGCGCTCCTCGAGTTTGGCCTTGGTGAGAATCTTGAACAGCGATGTCTTGCCCACCTGCGGCAGGCCGATGATGCCAGTCTTCATACGCGTCTCATTTGGTGGGCCTGCAGGGATTCGAACCCCGAACCAAGGGATTATGAGTCAGGCCTTAACACCGTAAGTCTATGATATTACAGAAAATGTCAGCGTAGTTTAGAAAAGTTGGAAGTAGTTGAGCAAACGTAGTTTAACGTAGTTTTTCGCAAACGGGCAAAGCAGACGAGTGTACCGCTACTATATCCGGCCAACCGTCTTCGTCCGCATCGAGAGAGACGACAGTCAGGCCATTTTAAGAGGCATGAATCGGATAATGTTGGCCTTGCGCGCCAGTCAGCTTGCGGCTGAAGTCGAGTGCTGCCTTTTTTTTCGGCTCAATCCTGAGTGCGTTGGCCACAGACTCCTGCGCTTCCTTGAATCGCTGTCAAGGGCAAGAACTGTTCGTGTCTTGTTCGCCCCCGCGTAGTGCTCCATGTCGGCTATGCCCACACCTCCAAAACGAACCTAAGTTCAACGAGGCCCTCTGACAGGCTGCGAGTTCCCGTTGGAAACGCCGTTTATGTGTCTCTGGCAGGCTCTGACCAGACTGACAGTCCGTGCCCTCAACCAGAACTCAGGCGTGGACCACTTCCGCATTGGATACATTTGGTTCGTATTTCATTCGCCCTCATTGTAGCGAGCTGCGGTGCAGACTTTCTCGGAGTATTCGTCATAATCCAGTTTCTTCCCATCGGCGTCCGGTTCAACTGCACTTTTTTCAGGAGATAAAAACAATAGGCATATCCACATAAGTAACTGGTTCTATGTGCCTTATATGCTGACATAAAATTTACTCAGAAAAGGTGCCGCGTGGATTGCTAATCCTTACATTAATGGCGATAGTCAACACGTTTTAGCATCGCATACGAAGGAGGCGGTGAGCCCCTTCACACAACACGGCGGAAATGGCGGATCAACTTCTCGTTTAAACCGCCGGAATGCGATTTCAAGAACGTATGGAGTTTCAAAAATCCAGGGAGGACCATCGATGCAACACAAAAGACACGGCGGATTGAAGGCCATCACGTCAGCCTGCATGCTCTTGCTCGGCTTTATGGTTTCGATAGGGCTGGCGCCCGCAAGGCTGTCAGCGCAAACCGATACGGGAGGAATCGCAGGAACCGTATCCGACACCACCGGCGCAGTGATGCCTGCGGTGAAGATAACTGCTACCAACACGGAAAACGGATTGGTGCTCAACGCCATCTCCAACGACGCGGGCGAATACAGGATTCTGGCCGTGCCGCGTGGCAATTACAAGGTTGATGCCGCGGCCAAGGGCTTCCGGACGCAAGAAGCCTTGGTAACGGTCACGATTACCACCACCCAGAACCAGCCCTTCCAACTGTCGCCCAGCGGGGGGATGACGTCCGTTGAGGTCACCAGCGCCGCAGCGCTGATCAACACCACTGACGCGGTTATTGGCGCGACGATTCAGGGCGCCCAGGTCGCAGAACTGCCGCTGAATGGCCGCAACTTCAGCAGCCTTGCCCTGCTGACTCCGGGCGTGACGCGCGGCGCGTATGGCGACAATGCCAGCGGTTCCGGCGGCAATTCCGAAACACTGCGTAACAATGCAAGTGGCGGCGCCGCTCTGTCGGTCAACGGACTTCGTCCCCAGGCGAACAACTACATCCTTGATGGCATCGACAACAACGATGGCCTGGTGGGTACGATTTTATTCTTCCCCAATATTGATGCGACGCAGGAATTCAAGGTAAATACCAGCGTAGCTCAGGCCGAATTTGGCCGTGCGGGCGGCGCCACCGTCGTCAGTTCCATCAAGTCAGGCAGCAATACCTATCACGGCTCGGCCTTCTGGTTCTACCGCGATAAAGCCTTTGACGGCAACCCAAATTACCAGTTCAACGGCGCTCCGTACACGCCAGCGGGAGGCTTCCTGCGCAATCAGCCGGGCTTCTCGGCGAGCGGACCGATTCTCAAGAATCACCTTTTCATCTTCGGCGATTACGCGGCGTTGCGCGAGAATGTTGCGGTGTCATCGCACTATCTGACCGTTCCCACGGCACTGATGCGCACGGGCGATTTCTCGGAACTTCTAAACGAGAATATGTCCGGGCAAGCAACCCCGCAGTACGAGACCCAGTATCCGCGCTGTGATCCCAAGTCCGGTGCGACCAGCCCGGGCCTCATCTACGATCCCACCACCTGTCAGCCCTTCTCGGGCAATATCATTCCGACCGCACGTCTGAATCCGGCCGCGGTCAATTATCTCAATGCGTTCCCGACGCCTACCCGCACGGATCGCTATCTGAACAATTACCTCGACAACCAGTCGATAATCAACAAATACAACACCTTCGACGTCAAGCTGGACTGGAACGCCACCCCCAGCGATATGGCGTTTATCCGCATGAGCTACGACAATACGGTCATGGCCAAGACTTCGGAGTTCGCTAAGCTTCCGGCAGGCTTTGCAACCGGCACCAACCCCACCCATGCGCGCGGCTGGGACCTGGGCTACACGCACGTCTTTTCGCCGAGCCTGGTGAATGAGGCACGTATCGGCTATAACCGCGATAACTACGGCTACATGCCGCCGATGTACGGCGTGAATGTGTCGAAGGATCTGGGCATCGTGAACGCCAACATCAATCAGGAAACCACCGGCGGTGCACTGATTGGCGGATGGAAAGGCAACCTCGAATACACCGGCGACTATGGCCTGTATGCGGTTCCTCAAAACACCTATGAGGTAACCGATTCGATGAACTACGTGCGCGGCAACCACACCTTCAAATTCGGCGGAACCTTCCTGCGCCGTCAGGTGTCTTTCTACAATCCGCAGGAAGGCAAAGGCTACTTCTGGATCGACGGTGGACAGGTCGACTTCACCGGCTATGAAGTTTCCGAACTTCTGGCAGGCGGCGTGGACAATTACCAAATTGGCTCGCAAGCCGGCTATTTTTCCAATATCGGCCAGGAAGACGGCGTTTTCGCGCAGGACGATTGGCGCGTGAATCACCGTTTAACCCTGAATTTGGGCATGCGCTGGGATTTCCTCTCCCATCCATATGAAGCACACAACCAGCAGGCCGCCTTTGATATCAACACCAGCACGGTGATGCTTGCCGGAAAGAACGGGAATTCCAGGAGCATCATTGCTCAGGTCTATGGCGACTTTGGTCCGCGCGTGGGCTTTGCCTACGATCTGACCGGCAATGGCAAGACGGTGCTCCGCGGCGGCTACGGCATCTTCTACTACCCAGACTACGGCGGTATCAACAACCAGCTCGGCGAGCAGGCTCCGTTTGGCGGCAGCAACAGCTACATGGCCAGCGACGGATACTGCATCACCTTCACCGGCCAGCTTAACCAGGCCACGACCAACGCTGGCAACAACTACAACTGCGCGGGTTACACCGCCCCCACCACGGTGACCACGGCGCTTCCGGCACGTGGCTACACCAACTTCAATCCCATGAACCCGCCCACCGGCACCAGCATGATTGCCGTCGGCAAGCACAATCAGATCAGCATGATTCATGAGTGGAACGTTCAGGTGGAGCGCGCACTTGGCTCTAACAATATTCTGAATGTTGCCTATGTGGGAACCAGGGGCGAACATCTGTCCACGTTCTACCCCTACAACATGAATCAGTTTGGCACCGGCATCCCGAACCTGCCCAGCCTGGGCGGCATTAACCTCAACTCCTACAACGGCATCTCCAACTATGACGGCTTGCAGGTTCATGCGGAACACCGCGCCACCAACGGACTGACTGCAACCGTATCCTACGCATGGTCGCACACGCTTGACGACTCGCCGGGCGCCTTCCAGGGCCAGACCGCGGCTCTCTACTACGCCCCGCTGGCCGGCTACGGCAACTCCAGCCAGGATTTCCGCCAGATCTTCAGCACGTCGATTGTCTATCTGCTGCCCTTTGGCCACGGCCAGCGCTTTGCCAACAAAGTGCCAACCGCCCTGGATTGGCTGGTCGGCGGCTGGCAGAGCAGCGTTATCGCTCTGATTCAGTCTGGTTCGCCGGTTGATCTCTCCACAGGACATTTTCAGCCTGGAAACCGGCCCAACCTGGTCAAGCCCATCAGTTATCCCAAGAGCACCAGCAGCTCCGGATATTGGTTTGACCCGACCTCCTTCGCCGATCCCGTTTCGGTGCCCGGATACAACAGCACTCCGACCTACCTGAGCCTGGGCACACTGGGCCGCAATCAGGTTTTCGGACCGGGATACCGCACAGTCAATGTCAGCATGCAGAAGAACTTCCATGTGATGGGCAAGTACACGCTGGAGCTGCATGGCGATGCCTTCAACGTTCTTAACTCCGCGGAATTCGCCAATCCGAATTCCGGCGCGAACTTCGGAATATCGAAGGGCATACAGACGACAGGTGGAAACTTCGGCCAGATTGAAGGGGTACAGGCCTACAGCCAGCGCGAGCTGCAAGGTGCGGCTCGTTTCGTCTTCTAGCGCGTTTCTCCTGAAGGTATACAGTGCTGGGCGCCCCTCCACTTGCGACAATCTTGTCGATGTCGCAAATGGAGGGCAGTTAAAGGCGACTTCAGCACTGAAATCCGTCCGGATTTTTCGTTGGCCAATGACAAATTACATCAGTTGTGTGAGGAGAAAACCACAATGAAACGTTGCAAGATGATGTCTGGGGCGCTGATCGCTCTGACCTTCGTAGTAGCCATCCTGAGTATGCTGCCGAGCGCGGAGGCAGCTACCGTTAAGTCTTCCGCAATCGCCCCAGATGCTTCGATGACCTCCATCTACCCAACAATGTACCTGCGTGGAGCGATGAACAGCTGGGGTACCACACCCATGACCCTGATCGGCACCGACACATGGCAGGTCGCGGTGACGCTGACTCCAAGCACTGCCTACATTTACAAGTACGACGCAACTGGAACCTGGGCCTCGCCCACCTCAAACTGGGGTGCTAGCGGTACGGCTGGCGTGGGTTTAGCGAACTCCCAAAACAACATCAGTTTCACCTCTGGGACTGGGACCAGCTATAACTTCACATTCAACGACAGCACGCTGGCCTACTCGGTGACGCCGGCGACAGCTACCGTTAATACCAACTTGAACCCCCCGTATACCTCGGTGCAGCTCTTCCGATGGAGCTGGAACGATATTGCACTGGAGTGCACACAGTTCCTGGGGCCGAAAGGCTACGGCGGCGTACAGATATCGCCCCCGCAGGCTTCGCTCAGCAACGTTGGGGTAACGTCGCCGGTCTGGTGGAATGTGTACCAGCCGGTCAATTACACCAGCTTGACCAGCGATATGGGCACCGCAGCAGAGTTGCAGACGATGATCAATACCTGTCATGCAGCCGGAGTGCGAGTGTACGCCGACGTCGTGACCAATCAGATGGCTGGCGGTTCCGGGACTTCACCCAACGGGGCAACCGACGGCACCTCCTCCTGGACCAGTACACCACCGGTATATCCGAATTTCAGCGCGACTGATTTTCATCCGGCCTGTGCGATCAGTTCAGCCGACTACAACGGTGGAACCATCGCGACGCCCAGTTCCCCGACTGCCGCTGCGGCCTCTCTCCTGTCCAATTTCGCGACTGAATACCCCGGTGGAATCGGCCAGTACGACACACAGAATTGCGAGCTTGAGGGAATGCCGGATGTCGCCACCGAAAATCCCACTACCCAGGCCAAGATTGCAGCCTATGTGGAATTGCTGCTGGGCATGGGAATTGACGGCTTCCGCCTCGATGCAGCGAAGCACCAACAGGAATTCGCGATGGCGCAAATCTTCGCCGCAGCGAATACTGTGCAGGCTTTAACGCTTGAAGGCGAGGCGCCATGGGTTACCCAGGAAGTAATGGTTGATGGCGAATCAAATCCGCGTTCACAATTCTTCCCCAACGGCGCAGTTCAGGAGTTTCAATTCTCAACTCTGATGATGCAGGCGCTTCGTGGCGAATATGGAGCGTCGCTGTCAGCTATCCCAACCGACATGGGCACGCCCGGCAACTGGGGCGGAACCTGGGATTTCGACGCTTCTACCGGTGTGCAGACCCTGGTCGACGATTGGGATACCGAACGCAACAACGGCAATTCGCTGACCGCCAGCGATTTTGTTACTGGCGATCCCAACGATTCGACCACCTCTTACATGTACGACCTGGCCAATATCTTCATGTTGGCATCACCCTATGGGGAGATGGCGCAGGTTCAATCCGGATATCGCTTCATCGACAATAATGCTGCGCCGGCTGGCTGCGCCGTACCCTCCGGCTCCAGCGCTACCGTCTGCACCAGCGCATTTATTGCCGGCGTTGCACAGGTTCCGACGTCGCGCACCACACCGAAAACTGGCTTTGACTTCATCCACCGCTGGACGGATATTGCCAATATGGTCGGGTTCAACATCGCAACTCACGGCACAAGCATGAACACCTGGACGGTCGGCACCAACAACCAGATCGCGTTCAGCCGCGCCCCCAGCAGTGACATCAATGGCAACGGAAGCGTCAATGTCGGCACTGCCGTCGGCTTTGTAGCTCTGAACAACGACACAGCTGCCTGGACCACGACGTTCGAGACCGGACTGCCTGGGGGAACGTATTGCAACGTTGTCAACGGCACCCTGTCTGGCGGCTCCTGCACGGCGGATGTTGTCGTCGTCAGCGCCAATGGCAATGCCACCGTCACTGTGCCCGCCATGGGTGTCCCTGGTGTATCCGCAGTGCCTGCAATCGCAATCTATGTCGGACAGACCGAGGGTGCCGCGACGACAGCTCCGGTAGCGCCGGCAGGCCTGACCGCAACGGCAGCCTCCAGCTCTTCCATCAGCCTCGCCTGGACCGCAAGCGCCGGCGCCACCACATACACGGTTTACCGTTCCGCAACTGCCACCGGAACTTTCACTTCCATCGGAACACCGAGCAACATCAGCTATTCCGATACCAGCCTGACTCCCAGCACCAAGTACTACTACAACGTGACGGCCACCAACAGCGTAGGAACTTCGGCCGCGTCTTCCACAGCAACGGCGACCACTTTGGCGTTACCGATTCCTGCAGCACCCACGGGCCTGACCGCAACTCCGGCCTCCAGCTCTTCCATCACCCTGGCCTGGACTGCCAGCACCAACGCATCCTCCTACACGGTGTCGCGTTCCACCTCTGCAACCGGAACCTTCGCTGCCGTAGGCACACCGAGCACCGCCGGCTTTACCGACACCGGCCTCACAGGCGCCACGGAGTACTTCTACAACGTGACGGCCACCGACGCCGCAGGTACTTCGCCAGCGTCTTCCACCGTGTCGGCGACCACAGCCGCCGCTTCGGCGTTCACCGCCGCCTACCCAACGATGGACCTGCGTGGTGCAATGAACAACTGGACTACCACATCCATGAGCCTGATCGCCAACGACACATGGCAGGTCCTGGTGACACTGGCTCCATATACCACCTACGCGTACAAGTACGACGCGTATGGAAACTGGTCTAACTCCTCAAGCTGGGGTGCCAGCGGTACGGATGGCGTGGCAGCATTGAGTCCTGTGAGCTCCGGCAACATCAATTTCACCTCAGGGAGCGGGACCACCTACAACTTCACATTCAACGACAGCACGCTGGCCTACTCGGTGGAAGCGGTGACCGTGGTACTGCCGACATTTACGATCACTGGCGCATCCAACGGTCTTACGCAAATGTTGACAGTTACCGATCAGAATAGCGCAAAAGCCACCATCACAATCACGCCCGAGAATGGATTCAGTGCGGCGGTTACATTTGCGTGCGTGGGTCTGCCCGCCAATACAGCGTGCAGCTTCAGCCCGACCAGTGTCACACCGACGTCGACTACTCCTGTGACAACCACCATGACTGTTTCTAAAACGAATTCCACGGCAATACTCAACAGGACCAAATCGCTTTATCCCGCTTCGATGCTGGCTGCCCTTTTCTGCTGCATCGGATTCAAACGGCGGAAGATGCTGCAACGGCTGTTATTGCTCGTTGTGTGCATCCTCGTAATGGCCACGGCTAATGGATGCGGAGCGATACACTACCACCCGTCCTCAACAATGATTGGTGTTACTGCAACTTCAGGATCCGGATCCACCGCGATTCAACAGACTACGGTCTTCCCACTCACGGTGGAATGACGCCGTACATCAAGTAAGGCAACGGGCCGTTTTTCCGACACTTTATTAGTGCCAGAAAACGGCCCGTTGCTAATTCTGAAACTGTAGTTTTGTAGGCCTGAGTCGGCCGAGAGAAGCAATACGGCCCACAAGAAACGACGCAGCCGTCAAAATCATCCCGGTCGCAACGAACTGCCGGAGCACCTGCAGCGTGTTGATAAGATCATTGCCTGCCCCCCGAGATCTGCACCTGCAGCGAGTGCGGCGGCGATACCAAGGTTTTCGGCTATGAAGTGTCCGAAGTTATCGACAGGAAGCCTCTTGAGTTCTTTGTGACTCGTATCATGGACGAGAAGCATGCCTGCGCAAGTTGCATCGAGCAGGGCGTTGCCACTGCTCCAACGCTAGAACGCTCCGCGCCCAAGTCGATCTTTTCCGACGAAACGATTATCAGCTTTTTGGGCTCTTGACGAGAAAGTGTAAAAGAGGTCATCTGACGTGGCCTTCTGAACAGCGACAAGTCGGGTTCTCGTGGCAGCCATCTGTTGCGCTTTGAGCAGTAGAATCGGCGGATAGCCCATCACGGTTTTCTCGTAGCGAAAGGCCACGCAGACCAGTTCGGAGACAAAGAATCGAATCAGGATGAATCGGAACGAGTGCGCCAGTAGAAACGAAAGACATTTACTTTCTGGTTTTTCGCAGGCGGAGGAATCGTTTGTGCATAGGATACGAAAGGGCATTCATGAAGTTATGCAGATTTGTGTTCATCCTCATTCCGATGGCAGCCATGTTCGCTGTCGCCGGGTGCGGGTCGGGCAGTTCCTCTGGTTCGTCTACTTCCACACAGCCGCCTACTCAACCAGCAAAGCTCGCCGCGGGCACCATCACCGCCAGCAGCGTCGCCTTGAACTGGACGGCCTCGACCTCCAGTGCGGGCGTGGCTGGCTACAATGTCCTGCGCAATGCGAGCAAGGTCGGCACCTCCGCAACGGCCAGCTACACGGACACCAGCCTCGCCGCTGATACCACCTATTCGTACACCGTTTCGGCCTATGACGCGGCGGGCGATACCTCGGCTGCCAGCACTGCGATCTCGGTCACAACGCTCGCTCAACCCAGCCAACCGACAATTCTTGCTTCTGGCACGGTCACATCGAGCAGTGTCGCGCTGAGTTGGACGGCGTCAACCGCCAGCCAGGGGATTGCGGGCTACACGATCCTTCGCAATGGGAACAAGGTTGGAACCTCCACGAGCACCAGTTTCACTGACACGGCGCTTGCCGCTTCAACGACCTATTCCTATACTGTATCGGCCTATGACGCGGCCGGGGATACCTCGGCCGCCAGCAGCACTCTCTTGGTCACGACACTGGCGCAGGCACCACCGACTCAACCGACAAACCTGACGGCTGGCACGGGCACATCGAGCACGGTTTCCCTGAGTTGGACTGCTTCTACCTCTGCACTGGGCGTGTCTGGATACAACATCTTCCGCAATGCAGTCAAGGAGGGCTCGTCTACCGGCACGAGTTATACAGATACTGGGCTGCTGGCCTCCACCGCGTATTCCTATACGGTTTCGGCATACGATTCGGCTGGCGATACTTCGGTGCTCAGCTCCGCGCTCCCGGTCACGACGCTCGCCGCCACCAAGACAGCACCGACGGCGCCAACCAGCTTTACCGCCGTGGAGAACGCGACCTTTTGCAACGTCATCCTGAGCTGGGAAGCCTCTACCAGTTTGATAGGCATTGCGGGCTACCAGATTCTGCGGAACGGCAGCGCCCTTGCCACCACTGCAAATCTCAGTTACAACGACGCCACACCAGCGGCCGGCACAAGTTACAGTTATGCGGTGGAAGCCTACGATACCGCCGGAAATCTATCAGCCCTGACCAGCGCTGTCACTTTGAGCACGGGAAGCTGTACGACTGCTCAAGCCATTCGCCTGGGGGTGATGTACACTCTGGCTCAATCCACTTTTTCCATTTGGTCGCCTAACAACAGCAACGTGGAGTTGAACCTCAACTCTACCTTGTATCCGATGCACATGGTAGCGAACGAAAACGGCTACAGCGATGTTTACTCTGTGATTGTGCCGGGAGATTTGAAGCTGCAGACCTACAACTTCCAGGTTGGAGGAGTCACCACGCGCGATCCCTATGGCGTGATGGTGGTGCCTGGCACCAACAACAACATTGTGATGGACCCGAGCCTGACTACATTGTCATCAGGATGGACGCCGCGCCCAACGCTCACCAATCGGGTTGATTCGATCATCTATGAAGCTAATGTGCGGGAGTTTACCAACGATTCCAGCTCTGGCGTGCCGGTGGCGGATCGCGGATACTTCGAGGGCATGACGGATGCCGGGACCACGGTGAACGGCGTCACAGGCGCTCACAGCACCGGTATCAGCCATCTCACCGAAATGGGAGTTACTCATATTCAGATCATGCCTTTCTTCGACTTCAACGACTGCATCAGCACTACGGCGGAAAATAACTGCTTCAACTGGGGATACGATCCGCTGAACTACAACGTTCCTACGGCCAACTACTCGCAGACTCCAACCAATTATGCGAACCGCGTTCTCGAAGTTAAGAGGATGATCGACAATTTCCACCAGCAGGGCATTCGCGTGATCATGGACGTAGTCTATAACCACACCAGCAGCGAATCAGTCTTTGACGGGATCAGCTCCGACTATTACCTGACCACCGACATCACTGGATGCGGTAACACCATCAATGGCTCAAATGCCATGGTCGCGCGCATGATTCAGGACTCACTGGAGTATTGGGTCACTCAATACAATGTGGATGGATTCCGCTTCGACTTGCTCGGTGTATTTCCTCTTACGACCGTCAATCAATGGGGAACCTACCTGACGACCATGTATCCAGAGCGCAATCTGCTCCTCTATGGGGAACCGTGGGTTGATGGAACTCCGGCAATTACGGCATTCAATCTCGGCAATGTCGGCACCATTCCTTCGTCGCACTTCGGGGCGTTCAATGGAGGCTACCGGGGAGCCCTCAAGGGCACCAATGATGATGCTGGTGGGAATACTGGATTTCTGTTCGACCAGTCAATGAGCGACAGCTACTATGGCGCCTACATCGCTGGGCAGACATGGCCACGCACCGGTGATGCGGGTTATGGTCCCATTTCACTGGGCGTTGCTGGGTCTCCGGTGCCGTCGTTTCCGGCCATGGCAAACTCCGACGAGTGGGAGGCGGCCTTTGCGGCCGCGCCAGAACAAAGTATCAACTATGTCTCGGTGCATGACAATCTTAACCTGTATGACAAAGTCACTGAATGGCAGTCTGCCAACAGCAAGACTGGGCAATCTCTTACGAATAGCCTGATTACCTATGGGTTTGGCATGATCCTTACTTCGCAGGGGATCCCATTCATGTATGAGGGCGACGAATTCCAGCGCACCAAGGGCGACAACGACAACAGCTATAACATGGAATACGATCTCCTCTGGTCTAACCTCCAGAGCAATACCGATGACGCCGCGACCTATGCAACTGTCAAGGCGCTCATCGCGCTGCGCAAGGCGCACCCATCCTTGCGATTCAGCACCTGGAGTGAGATCAATACCAATGTGCAGTCGAACCAGGAGAGCGCATCGCTGGTAGTCACCACTATCAATGCCTCGGCGGCAGCGAATGAAAGCTGGAACAAGGCCTTGATTATCTACAACTCAAGCACCAGCGCGCAATCCGTTACGCTGCCGTCGGGAAGCTGGAATGTCGCGGTGGCAAACTCCAATGTTGAAACAGGGA
>Ga0224555_1000207_pt1 | contig 86712 bp, 65 predicted proteins | sample 714S23034metaG_FD_180687 | JGI IMG/M metagenome (GOLD analysis project Ga0224555, IMG submission 180687) | Peat soil microbial communities from Stordalen Mire, Sweden - 717 S2 30-34 | ecosystem: Environmental > Terrestrial > Soil > Wetlands > Peat | place: Sweden: Norrbotten County, Stordalen... | reverse complement strand
GTTGGGCCTCCAAATACTTGCGCGCGGTCGGACGGCTAATGTCCGCGTTCATCGCGCTCAACGTGACGTTTCCGGTGCTTTGGTATTCTTTCATGAGTCGGTGGTACTTTTGTTTTGTTATCATGGGATCTTCGGCTCCTGCCCTGAAACCACACAGCTTCAGGACACAAACCGCTGCCCAATGCTCCCACAACCACCGGCAAGTTTTAATTGTCGTCACTGGAAAATTTTAATTGTCGTTCGCCAAATATCGTTTCATTGGGAATGCGGGGGCAATTCTAACCCCTTGGCTTCCAGATTCAAGCCCTATTTTTGACAAAAAACCGGCCGTTCAGCCCATCTGCGTCATTCAGCGTGGTCTGCGGGCAAAAGCCTGAATCCTTTCCGACAAGATTTTCAATGTCTTTTCCTCTTCGTTGCCTTCGTTTCCTTTTGTTCAAAGTTTTTTGGGCAAAATGAAGGAATGTTTTCCCGCAGAACACGCAGAACACGCGGAAAGAGAAGAAGCGCCAGCCCCCCTTTCCGCGTCATTCTGCGTGGCCTGCGGGCTAAACCCTTGCAATCCCCATCTTCTGTGTTACATTTGGTATGCAGACTTGTTCTTTGAAATACTGTTGGCGCGGCCCGTCCCGCACCGGGCGGCGTGCGTGGCGTGAACCGTCACGCCCGCTTTGTAAGCCATTTATCCCGCTTGTCGGGCGGTCGTGTTGTTTCTTGCATTAAATCGCGCCAAATCGCGCTGGTTTTTGCGGGGCGCGCCGGGCGGCCGCCGGCCCCGCTTCCGGCCCGCCTGGGCGCTGGACAAAAGGGAGTTAACCACGGAGTTCACGGATAAAAAGTTCCCATCCGTGTCAATCCGTGAAATCCGTGGTTAAGGCTCTTCCTCTGCGCCTCCGCGACTCTGCGCGAGACAGGCTGTTTTGCCTTGGGCTGGTGTTCGGGGATTTCACCCTCTGGCAGGCTCTGGCAATTTGAAAAACGGGGGGAGACGGGCTGTGGGCGGCCCCATTCGCACCTATTCGCACCTGTTCGCGCCTTAAATGGACGGCAGTGAGGGTTTCCCCTACGGGGCGGAGTTCGCTGGTTACGGAAATTACGGTAAATTACGGTAAATTACGCCAAATTACGGTAAATTACGGTGGTTCTGAAAAACGGGATAGCCGCGAAAAAGCGCAAAAGGCGCATAAGCAGAAGACTTTTTGCGCTTCTTGCGCCTTTTCGCGGCAAGCTCAATGTATTCCATCCTGCGGACTCCTCTGAAAGTTGACGGCGGGGCGGGTTTTGGAGGGGGGATCGGCGCGGAGATTTCGGCGGTTTATGCAGGCTTATGCACCCTTGTGCATGATAAATAGCGCGGGTGCTGGAAGTCTCCCGCGGCGGGTTCAGGCGGGTTTCTCGGTCTCCAAAAAGCCGGAGAGCTGGCGGATGCGGGTGGGATGGCGCATTTTGCGGAGCGCTTTGGCTTCGATCTGCCGGATGCGCTCGCGGGTGACGCGGAATTGATTGCCGACTTCCTCCAAGGTCCGCGAATAGCCGTCGCCCAAGCCAAATCGGAGTTCGAGGACTTTGCGCTCGCGCTCGGTGAGGCTGGACAGGACGTCGCCCAGCTTGTCTTTGAGGAGGCTGTAGCTGGTCATGTCCGAAGGGTTCTCGGCGGTCTTGTCTTCGATGAAGTCGCCGAAGTTGGTGTCTTCGCTGTCGCCGACGGGGGATTGGAGGGAGATGGGCTGCTGGGCCATTTTGAGGACGGCGCGGACGCGGTCCACGGGGATTTGCATTTCGTCGGCGAGTTCCTCCGGGGAGGGTTCGCGTCCGAAGTCCTGGATCAATTGTTTCTGGACGCGCATCAGTTTGTTGATCGTTTCGATCATGTGGACGGGGATGCGGATGGTGCGGGCCTGGTCGGCAATGGAACGGGTGATGGCCTGGCGGATCCACCAGGTGGCGTAGGTGGAGAATTTGTAGCCGCGGCGGTATTCGAATTTTTCGACGGCTTTCATGAGGCCCATGTTGCCTTCCTGGATGAGGTCCAGGAAGGAAAGGCCGCGGTTGGTGTATTTTTTGGCGATGGAGATGACCAGGCGGAGGTTGGCTTCGACCATTTCCGTTTTGGCCTGGATGGCTTTGCGGGCGAAGTGCTGGAGTTGGAGGTAGGAGCGGAGGTATTCGGCGCAGGGCATGCGGACGAATTCCTCCAGAGCCTTGATCTTGCGCTGCTCGGAGAGGATGATGGGCTGCTGCTGGGCCGCCTGGCCGAGGACCTCCAATTCCTTGATCGTGCGGAGGCTCAACTGAACTTTGTCGTGGATGTTGTCGGCGACCAAAGCCATCTCCTCGATGACCTTCTGTTTGTAGAAGAACTGGTTGAAGGTGCGCTGGAGGCGTTCGTCGAGGCGTTTGAACTCGCGGGCCATTTTCTCGCGGCTTTTGATCTCCGGCGGGGCGTCTTGCAACTGGGAGTATTTGTCATCAACCTGCTGGTCCAGGAGGCGGACGTTCTTGACGAGCCGGCGCAGCTCGCGCAAATGGTTGTCGCGGCCCTCGATCTTCTTGTCCACGATGACGCGGTCGAAGCGTTCTTTGGGCGGCTGGGAGATGAGTTTCTCGGCCAGGGCGATGTGTTCTTTGCCGGCGAAGCCGAAGCTGAAAATGATGCGTTTGACTTCGTTTTCCGCGTCCTCGATTCGCTTGGAAATCTCGACTTCCTGTTCGCGGGTGAGCAGAGGGACCTGGCCCATTTGCTTGAGGTACATGCGGACGGGATCATCGAGAATGTCCAGCCGCACCTTGTCTTCGTCCTCGTCGGGTTCGGGCTGTTTGACGCGGTCCACTTCAGCCTGGTCCACGATCTCGACTTCGAGGTTGCGAAGTTTGCCATAGAGATCATCCAGTTGGTCGGGTGAAACGACGCCGTCGGGCAGGGCGTCGTTGATGTCGCTGTAGGTGAGGTAACCCTGTTCTTGGGCAAGGCGGACGAGTTCCTTGACCTTTTCGGTCAGGTCCAGCGAACCGGAAATAATGGCGCCGGCGGCGACTGAGAGCACGGCTTGAATCTTTAGTCTGGCTTGAGGAAGTGGTGTCATGGCTGAGGCGGCGACCGTTCCGCGGCGTTGCTCGGCGCGCGTGGAAACAGACTCCTGCGCGCTCCGCCGGGAGAGGTCGCTTGAGCGGCTGGCGGGCGGGGCGCGACGTTTCTGTTCAGTTTTTTTCTTCGAGCTACTCAAAATCCAAAAATGGCAGACAAGATGGCCACGTTGCGGCGGACTCGTCAAGGAGCAACGGCCTTTTTTTGTGAGATAATTTGAATCCTCCAAGGCCGCTTGGCACAGGGAATGCGTGCCATTTTCACAGTGCCAACACCAGTCTCTTGATCTCATTGAGCCGGGCGGCGGGCGCGGTTCTTTTCAGGCGCGGGAATTTCCCTCCCGCCATCACGTAATCGTTGTTCCGCGTCAGCATCAATTTGCCGTCCTGCGTTTCAATCATCGTCACGCCCCGCCCGGCCGCGGCCAGCTTCAAATCCGCCGCCTGCAAGGCCAGTTCGACCGTCGCAGGAAGCGGCCCGAACCGGTCGCGCAACTCAACTTTCAACGCGCGCAAGGCTCCCGCGTCGGTTGCCTGGGCCAGCTTGCGGGAGATTTCGATGCGCTGTTGGGCTTCGCCAATGTAGCTGGGCGGAATGGCCGCCACGGCTTTGCGACGCGTCCGCTCCGGCTTGGGCGCGGCGGCCGTCGCCGGCGCTGATACGTGCGTCGCCACCTCGCGCGGAACTTGGATTTGGAGAGTCGGCGCAGCGGCCTTGGCCGCCGGGCGCGGCGCGGCGGGCGCGGCTTCTTCGGCTGTCATGGCAAGGAAGTCCAGCCGCAGTTGAACGTCCGGCCGGGGCCGGGGCTTCTCGCCTTTGAGGGAGCTGACGCTTTGCTTGAGCAACTGGCAATAAAGCTCGAAGCCGACGGCGGTGATGTGGCCGCTTTGCTCGGCGCCAAGGAGGTTGCCCGCCCCGCGAATTTCCAGGTCGCGCATGGCGATTTTGAAGCCGCTGCCCAGACTCGAATACTGCTTGATGGCGCTCAGGCGTTTGCGGGCGTCGGCCAGCAGGCCCGCGTGCCTGGGCAGGAGCAAATAGGCGTAGGCCTGATGCTTGTAGCGGCCGACGCGCCCGCGCAACTGGTAGAGATCGCTCAATCCGAAACGGTCCGCGCGGTCGATGATGATGGTGTTGGCATTGGGTATGTCCAGGCCGCTCTCGATGATCGTCGTCGAGAGCAGCACGTCGCTCTGGCCGTTGACGAACGTCGTCATCACCTCTTCCAATTGGTCGCTGTGCATCTGGCCGTGTCCGACGGCGATGCGCGCCGCAGGCGCCAGCTCTCGCAATCGTTGCGCCACCGTTTCGATGTCGAACACCCGATTGTGCAAAAAGAACACCTGCCCGCCCCGGTTGATTTCGCGCTGGATGGCGTCGCGAATGACGCGTTCGTCGTAAGGGATGACGATGGTTTCGACGGGCAGCCGGTCTTGGGGCGGCGTTTCAATCGTGCTCATGTCCCGCGCGCCGGCCAGCGCCAGGTAGAGCGTCCGCGGAATGGGCGTGGCCGTCAGCGTCAGGACATCGACCAAGGTGCGCAGTTTCTTGAATCGCTCCTTGTGGAAGACGCCGAAGCGCTGTTCTTCGTCAATGACCACCAGGCCCAAATCCTTGAACACGATGTCGCTTTGCAGGAGGCGATGAGTGCCAATGACAAGATCGACGGAGCCTGCGGCCAGATCGCGCACCACGCGCGCCTGCTCGCCGCGGCTGCGAAATCGCGACAGCAACTCAATCCGCACCGGGTACTCGGCCATCCGTTCAGTGAAGGTGTTGAAATGTTGCTGGGCCAGCACGGTCGTCGGGACCAGCACGGCCACTTGCTTGCCGGCCAGCGCCGCTTTGAAGGCGGCGCGAATGGCCACCTCCGTCTTGCCGTAGCCGACGTCTCCGCAAATCAAACGGTCCATGGGCCGCGCCGCCTCCATGTCCTTCTTGGAGGCTGCAATCGCGCGGGCCTGGTCGGGCGTCTCCTCGAAGAGGAAGCTGTGCTCGAATTCCAACTGCCAGCCGGTGTCGGCCGGGAACGCGTGGCCTTCCTGCGTCGCGCGCGCGGCCTGGATGGAGAGCATGTCCGCCGCCATGTCGCGCACGGCCGCTTCAGCCTGGGCCTTGGCCCTGGCCCAGCGCGCGCCGCCAAGGGTGTTGAGGGGCGGACGCGCCTTGCCCGCGCCGACGTATTTCCCGACCAGGTGGGCCTCGCTGATCGGCACGTAAAGCTTCGGCGCCGCGTCGGTCCCGCTGGCCGGGGCAAATTCAATGACAAGGCATTCCTCGCCGGAGGAAACGACTTGCGCCCGCCCGTCGTCCGGGCTGCGGCCCGGAGCGTCGGGCATGGCTTGCAATCCCAGGTAGCGCCCGATGCCGTGTTGCAGATGCACCACGTAATCGCCCGCTTCCAATTCCGAGAAATTGATGTCCAGAAGCGAACGGCTCGATGGAGCGTGCGGCGATTTGAGCCGGCGCGGACGTTGCACTTTGTAACGTCCGAAAATCTCCGCGTCCGTTACCACTGCCAGTTTGGCCGGCTCGAAGAGAAAGCCGCGGGACAGCGCCCCCAGCCGGATGCGCAGCGCCCCCGGATGGCCCAGGCCGTATTCCCACCAAATCTCCTCGAACCGCTGCCGCTCGCCATCGTTGTTGCAAAACAGATGCACCCCGTAGCCCTGGCGCGTCCACCGGTGCAATTGCTGGAAGAATTCCCGCCGCTGTGCCGAGACGATCGCCGGCTCGGGCCGCTGCCCGCCGATGGGCCGGAAAATCTCCAAACTCTGGAACGGCAGCGCCTCCTGGTTCTCCAGGCGCCTCCCATCCACAACCACGTCCTCGATTTGAAAGGTCTCCAGTGAATTGACCGCCACTCGCGCCATTCCGTGCCGCGCCAGGCCTTCCTGAAATTGCCCCCACGTTATCAGGAACCTGTCCCCTGCCGGGACCTGCCCCTGGTAAAGCTTCGCCTGTTCCGCAAGCCTCTCCGGCTCGCACAACAGGAAAATTGAGCCGTCCGGCAGGTATTCCAGAACACTGGCGGTTGCCGCGGCCTGCTCCTTCTTCAGCAGCCCCAATTCGCCCCCGGGCGGGATCGTGACGGCCCCGATTTCCTCCCGCGACACTTGCGTGATCGGATCGAAGAACCGAAGCGACTCCAATTGGTTCCCGAAAAACTCCAGCCGCACCGGCCACGGGCTGGTCAGTGGCCAAAAATCCACAATGCCGCCGCGCATGGAAACGTGCCCCTTCTCCGCCACCTGGACTTCCGCCTCGTAGGCTTGTTCCTCCAGCCATTCGATCAGGTCGAGCGGGTCCCACGCCTCCCCGCGCCGCACCACGCGCAGGCGCCCCTTAAGGTCCTCGCGCCGCATCGTCTTTTGCAACAGCGCCGTCACGCCGCACACCACCAGCGGACGCGCTCCCTCCCGGCCCGGCTCCGCCAGCGCCACCAGCGCCGCCAGCCTTTCGCTGACGACATCCGCGTGCGGCAACCGCTCCTCGTGCGGCAACACTTCCCATGCCGGATAAAACAGCGGCGCGGGGCGCGCTTCCATCCCGGCTCCCGCCGCCGCCCATGTTTCGGCGTCCTGCTGGAAAACTTCCTGCGTCCGCAGCCCCTCCGTCACAACCACGACGGTCCGATCTGGAAAAAGCCGCGAAAGTAAAACAGCAAGGAACGGTTGCGCCCCCAGGCTCACGCCGTCGAACGACAACACCTCCCCCGCCTCCACGCGCCGGCGCAAGGCTTGCGCGGCGGGAGTCGTCATCACGACCGAAAAAGGGTCTTCGGCCGTCATTGCTGAAGGCCCTTGGCCCATCGCATCAAGAGTCGCCCGTGCGCCCCGCCCCGTCAAGCCGCGCCGGGGGAGGGCAGGCGCATCTCGGTCTTGGGGAAGATTTCAGCGACTGAAAACCGCGGCCATGACCGGAGTTGCCGTTTTCCTTTTTTTGGCACATCACAGGACAAAAACCGTGGATTGACGGAAATCCGTTGATGTAGTGAGATTCATGGCTGGGCTGGAAGCTGAAATTCCCGCCCCCAAAAATCTATGAGATCGCTTCTTTTCAGCAATCAATCCTCAGCGTCGCGGTGGCGGGCGGTCGCAGCCTTGTTGTGGGCGCTCGCCGGCGTCCCGGTTTGGGCCGGCAGTTATTCTTTTACCAGCGTTATTGACAACACCGGGCCATTCAGCGACTTCGGGGCGGCCGCCATCAATAATTCGGGAGTGGCCTTTAGAGGGGACTTGACAACGGCTTGAACAATGGCGGTCAGATCGTCTTTTCTTACTCGCTGGCCAACGGCGTCGAAGGCATCGCCGTGGCCACGCCCACGAACGGCTCCACGCAGGTCTCGCCCAAAATCCTAATCCAACAACCCGATCCGCTCCACATTACACTCATCTGGCCCACGAATGCCGCCGGCTTTTCCCTCCAACACACAACGGACATCACGCGCAGTTTCAGCGCCGTGACCAACGAACCGGTCATGGACGGAACCAATTACTTGGTGATAATGCCCTGCGTTTGCCCGGCGGAGTTCTTCTGTCTCAAGAGCGGCCAATAGCCGGCCGCGGCGGGCGAATTTTCGCTCGCCCGGCGATGGGCAGTTCCGGGGGACAAGGTTTCGCGGATATTCCGAGCCACGCCGGCAAGTCGGTTTGGCGCGAGGCGGGCCTGAGTTGTCCACAGCCACTTTTTGCAGGCCGGAGGGCGTTCAATCCAGCGAACAATGACGACACAGGCACTTGTAGGGGTGGAGCGCTCGCGTGTTGGCATTCTAAACCATGTCCGATCTGGCGTCCCCGCATTTTGCAGCAAGGAACGCGACGGGAAAATCTTTACACCTCCGGGGCTTGCGAATACGGTGGTCGGCAATGGCATACGAATCTGTGGACAAACTACAGAAGATGCTGGCTGACAGCGTCTTCGATTACGCACAGGACCGCAAGAAGGCTGCTCGGCGGGCACTAGGAACGCTGGTTGAGATAATCACTTTCTACCTGCTGAAGAGCTGGGGATTGGAAGCCGGCGTCGCAATCGAGCGCGGCTTGGGGGAATATAGGAACCCCGCCATCTCGCACAACGTCGAGTATTCCCTCCACCCGGTTAAGTTTAAGGAATCGCTGATCCTGGAGAGGTACGGATTGCCGCTTACTTCCAGCAAGATTTTCAGGCAGTTCATGGAAAAGCTGGAGCACCTCCGGGAGTTTAAGCAAAAAACCAACCAACTTCTCAGCAGCGAACGCATACTGCGCAACTCATGCGTCATTGGCGAGACGGAAGATTTGCTTCTTGTGGGGCTTGTGAAAGAACTTCAATGGGTTGGCCTGGCGATGGACCTGGTCGCACAATACAGGTCGCCATACGCTGTGTTCGAATGCAAGCGGGTGGGTGTTGAGAACGGGATGAAAAAAGGGCCGCAGACAATTGAAAAGGCGAAGCAAGGGGCGTATGTGGCCAGGACGATGTCCTGCCTCCAGAAAATCCGTGTTCATTCCGGTGAACTCCACGGAGTCGTTTCCAGGCCAGATGGCACACTTTACTCGAAAGCATATCCAAAGCTGATCGAGGAAATCGTCAATTGCTTCGATCCTGATCTGCTGCGCAACTTTATTCTAACGGTTGGCGTCGTTAGCAATCACGGCAACTGGTTCACCTCAGAAAACCAGAACAAGGAATTGATGGTGCTTGCTCAGTCTTACGACTGGCTGCTGTTCTTAACCGATGCCGGCCTGTCCAAATTCATCCGAGATGTGCTATTGGCCGATAACCCGGAAATGGCGCCCGCCCGCGCGGCTTTCAAGTCCAGCTACAGTGCGACCAAGACTAAGAACTCGTTTACAAAGGTTCAAATGGCGTTGGAAGCTGACACCGTCCTGCGAAGATACTTCACCAGCAACGGCGCCAAGATAGCCAAATGGTTCAACGTAATTACACCAGAGGGCAAAGATCTTACGATTTTGCGAGGCCAGATCGCGAAGCTCGCCGGAAAACAATGGCCGCGGATTCACACAGCATGAGCGCTGGAAGAAAAATCGTTACGGATAACAAGGATTGGGGCACACCCGCGAAGTATGTCGCTGCTGTGCGAGACTTCTTCAATGGAGAGATCGACCTTGACCCATGTTCAAACGAGGGGTCAATCGTAAATGCCCTTGTTGAATATCGGTTGCCAAAACAGGACGGGCTTAAGGCAAGCTGGAAGTTCAAACGAATGTACGTAAATCCACCCTATGGACTGGATCGCAAGAGCGGCACTGGCATCAAGAGTTGCCTTAACAGGTGTGCCTACGCGCACGACTGCTATGGGTCGGAAGTTCTCGCGCTGGTGCCGGTGGCAACAAACACGGGGCACTGGAAGAAATACGTTTTCGGAAAGGCGCGGTCGATCTGCTTCCTTGCAGATACCCGGCTCAAGTTCTTGGTGAATGGAGAGCATGGTGGAAAGGGAGCTCCGATGTCGTGCGCGATGATTTACTGGGGGCAGGATCACGACCGATTCAAGGCTGTGTTCGGAAGTTCGGAGCTGTGCTTTCGCTGGAAGAATTGATCGGGTTGTCGCAGGAAGAAGAAGCGACCCAGGCGTTGCTGATAGTGGAGGGTTAGCGGATTTCAAAAGCAAATCTGCCGCATAAACAGTGTATGAAAACGAAACCGATCTCAATGCGGACACGGGGCAGGCAGGCCAGCCGATCGAGTAATGGACTTGGTGGCGGGTGTCCGCCTCCGCCGTTCGCCGTCGCTCAAGTTTTGGCGGACAGGAGGCTGCGGCGGACAAGATGGCGGGAGTGGCGAGGCTCGAACTCGTAACCTCTGCCGTGACAGGGCAGCGCTCTAACCAATTGAGCTACACCCCCGCTCGGAACCACAAAATCTATCCAATCGGTCGCCCGGCGTCAATGGCCAACGTCAATTTTTTCCCTCTCGGGGTGTGAGACGGAATTCTCCGGGCTCGACCTCACCACGGCCCTCTCCTCCAGGAGAGGGAGCATCATTCACCGTCCCACCGCAAAAGCACGCGGCTGGATTTGCCGGACGCTCATTCGCAAGACCAGAGATGTTCGAAATCTGTTCCTTCTCCCCGGGGGAGAAGAGGTTTGGATGAGGGGGAGCCATTTACAAAAACAGATTTGCGGCTCTTCTCTTTTTTGCGCTTGCGCTCCGGGCGGCAGGCGGCACATTAACCCCCGGTTCATCGTGAAAAACCACGTCACCCTGTTATGAGCGATATCCCAAAACGACGGAGGCTGCCGCGCGTTGTCAAAGCGCTGATTTGGCTCGCCTCAGCAACGCTGGCCTACACCTTGGCGGGCTTTCTCGTTGTCCCTGCCATTGTCAAGTCCCAGATGCTCAAGCGGCTGCCGCCGCTGACTCATCGCCAGGCAGCGGTGCGGGAGGTCAAAGTCAACCCCTACACCTTCGCGCTCACCGTCGGCGGACTCTCGCTCACGGAGACCAACGGCGAGGTCTTTGCCGGGTTGGACAGCCTGCACGTCCAATTCCAGGCCCTTTCGTCCCTTGGCGCCCGCGCGTGGGTTTTCAAGGACGTCACCGTGACGCATCCTTTCGCCCAAATCACCCGGCGCAGGGACGGCTCGTTCAATTTCGACAATCTGCTGCCAGCCGGCGCCACCAACGCGCCCGCCGCGCCCGCTTCGCCGTTGCCGTCCGCGGTGGTCGAGAGCCTGAGCGTTACTGACGCGGCTATCATATATGACGATTTGGCGGCGGCGGCCCCGTTCCATGACAAGCTGGCGCCGATCAATTTCCAGGTGACTCAATTGTCAACCCGGTCCAACGCCACCGCGCCCTACGCCTTTTCCGCGGTGACCGACGCGGGCGAGGGAATTTCCGCCTCGGGCCGGATCGGCGCGCAACCGCCGCAATCCACGGGCCGCGCCCAACTCACCGGCCTGGCGCTGAAACGATACGCCCCCTATCTGGCTGATTTCACGACAGCGGAAATTCTCGGCGGCACGCTGGACGGTGGAGCGGACTATCAGTTCGCACTCGGCGCAAAGGGGCTTGAAGCCAACGTGACCAACGGCGCGGCGCGGTTGGCCGGATTCCAACTCAAAGCGCCCGATGCCGCCGAGCCGGTCGTTTCCATCCCCAAGCTGACCGTCGATCAGGCTGAAGCCAGCCTCGGCAAGAAATCAGCTCGCGTCCGCTCCATCAAATCTTCCGGCGGCTCGATTGTCGCGCGGCAGAATCAGGACGGCACGATCAATCTGCTGGCGTTGCTCAAGGGGCGGCCCGCTCCCGCCCAGCCGCCGTCAACCAACGCCGCGCCCTGGACGGCGCAGGTCGATGAAGTCGCGTTCGACTCTTACAGCGTTCAAATCGAGGACCGCAAAACGGTTCCGCCGGCCAAGATCGACGCGCGCGACGTGGCGTTCAAAGTCACCGGGTTTAGCTCCGCCCTTGCCACACCCATCGGCGTTGTCGCGTCGATGCGCCTGAACGGGCAGGGGATGCTGTCAATTACTGGAACAGCCACCCTGGCGCCGGTCTCCGCGGACCTCGCGGTGGATTTGGCCGGGTTGGAACTGGCGCCATTTCAGCCCTATCTCGCGGACAAGGTCAACGTGGGGATCACCTCCGGCCAGGTTCAGGCGCGGGGCAAGGCCCATTACGCGGCGGCCCCGGCCGCGCCGCAGGCCAGCTTCATCGGGGATGTTTCCGTGACCAATCTGGCCACGTTGGACCCTGTCAACCGCATCGGCCTGGCCAAATTGGACGCGCTGGCCGTCAACGGGATCGACTTCGCATTTCAGCCTAACCGGGCGCGGGTCCGGGAAGTCCGATTGACGGGCCTGGACACGACGGTTCTGGTGGAGACGAATCGCCAGGTCAATTTGCTGAATCTTTTTCCGCCGCCAGCGGCGGGCGCGACCGTTTCCACCAACGCTGCCGGGGCGTTTTCCATCGCGCTGGAGACGCTGGCGCTGGAGCGGGCGTCGTTGCATGTTCTGGACCGCTCAATCGAGCCGAACTGCGCGTTGGACGTGTCGGAAATCAGCGGCGACGTGAAAGGCCTCTCCACCGATGACAAAGGGCCGGCCACCGTAAAGTTGGCGGGGCGGCTGGGCGACTTTTCGCCCTTCTCCGTCACCGGCACGGTGGACCCTCTGGCCAAGGACATCTCGTTCGACCTCGCAGTGTCGTGCAAGAACCTTGACCTGTCCGGCTTTACGCCCTACATGGAGAAATACGGTGGCCACAAGCTCCAGAAAGGAACGCTGCTGCTGGACCTGCATTACGACGTTGCCCGCCGCGCTCTGGCCGCGACGAACAAGATCACCGTGGCGAACCTGACCCTCGGGCCCAAGAACAACAGCCCCGACGCGATCCCGGAGCCGGTGAAGCTGGGCGTGGCCCTGCTGAAGGATCGGAACGGCAATATCATACTTGACGTTCCATTATCCGGCCGCCTGGACGATCCGAAGTTCCGCGTGATGCCCATTGTCTGGCAGGTGATCCGCCAGAGCATCGCGAAGGCTGCGGCGGCCCCGTTCACGCTGCTGGGATCCCTCGTCGGCGGCAGCAAGGGCGAAGAACTGAGCTACGCGGAGTTTCCGCCGGGCAGCGCGGTGCTTCCCGCGGCGGAAGAGGCCAAAATCCGGAAATTGGGCGCGGCGCTCTACGAACGGCCCGCCTTGAGCCTGGCGATCGCCGGCGCGGTCGATCCGTCCGCGGACGCCGCGGCCCTGGCGCGCGAGCGGTTGCGGCGGCGGCTTCAGGAATTGCGCGCCGGGGAATTGGCCGCCTCCGGCGGCGCGGCCCCGGCTGTCGATACTAATAATATCGACGCGGCGGATTACCCGCGCCTGGTTCAGGCGCTTTACGCGCAAACTTACGGGGCCGACGGCCTCCCCGCGCCCGCGCCAGCGCGGCCGCCCAAAGCCGTCTTGGCCGCTCCAACCGGCCCGCAGCCGGAGCTGATCACGACTCCGATTTTCGCCCATCGCGAATTCAGGAAAGGCGGCGAGATGATGATGCAACACGCTTCAGCTTCCTCCGAGGCGGCCGAGTCCATCAACCCGTCCCCGGCTCCGCCCCAAATCGCGTCCGCTTCGACCCCGCCCGGCCAGGCGCCGTCCGCTTCCGACGCGGCTGATCTGACCCGGATGGAAGAGCGTCTGCTGGCGGACATCCGCGTGAGCGACGACGATTTGCGCGACCTTGAGCAAGGCCGCGCGCGCGCGGTGGAGAAGGCGTTGCTGGAGTCGGGCAAAGTGAGCGCCGATCGGGTGGTCATCCTGCCCGCGAAAACGATCAACCGCTCCGCCCCGGGAGAGACCCGCGCGAATTTCTCGGTGGAGTAGGGGGCTGATGGTTCTCTTCACTTTTTTGGGCAAGTCCTGTTGGGAAAGCAACACGTCAAGATTTCGGACATTTCGATTGAGAATTGGTCATTGAGAATTTGTCATTGGTTATCGGAAGACGCCGATCTGGCCGGCAACGTGCCGGCCCACGCGGGTGTCCGGCAGGGCGTCCACCACTTTGGCCACGCGGGCGGCAAACCGCCACAATCGATCTGAGAGTTCCTGGGGAGTCATGGCGATACTGCTTAAATATCAAATGACAAACCTTCAATGACCAATTCTCAATCCTTTTACTCGCTGAAATCTTCCCTAAGACAGAGATGAGCCAAAAAAGTGACATGCCTCCATGCCCGGATTTTTCTTTCGCCTGGCGTTCCCAGGCGGTATCTTGCCTCGTTTTACAGAGCGATGAAAATTTATATCGACGGCAAGTATTACGACGAGCACAAGGCGAAGGTTTCGGTCTTCGACCACGGCCTGCTTTATGGGGACGGCGTCTTTGAGGGAATCCGCGCCTATAATGGACGGGTCTTCAAGCTGGCCGAACATATCGAGCGGCTTTATTGTTCGGCCAAGTCGATCCTTCTGAAAATCCCGATGCCGCCCGCCGACATGGTCCGGGCCGTCGTCCAAACCTGCCGCAAAAGCAAGTTGCGCGACGGTTACATCCGGCTGCTCGTCACGCGCGGCGTGGGATCGCTGGGTCTGAATCCGCACAAATGTCCGCGGGCGACGGTCGTTATCATCGCCGACAAAATCCAGCTTTATCCGCCGGAGTATTATGAGCGGGGGCTGGACATCATCACGGTGGCGACGACGCGCAATTTGCACAGCGCGCTCAACCCGGCGATCAAATCGCTCAATTACCTGAACAACATTCTGGCGAAGATCGAGGCGCTCAACGGCGGCTGCGAGGAGGCGATCATGCTGAACGCGGAGGGCTTCGTGGCCGAATGCACCGGGGACAACATCTTCATCGTCAAGGGCGACCGGTTATTGACGCCGCCGCTCTCGGCGGGCGCTCTTTACGGGATCACCCGGAGCGTGGTGATGGATCTGGGGCGGGGGCAGGGGCTGGAAGTGGGGGAACCGAATCTGACGCGGCACGATATGTTCAACGCGGACGAGTGCTTTTTGACCGGGACCGGAGCGGAGATCATTCCGGTGGTGAAGATCGACGGCAGAGTGATCGGCGCGGGCAAGCCGGGGGCAGTGACGCGGAAACTGGAGGGGGAATACCGGAAGTTAACTCAGGTTTCCGGGGAGCCGATATAAGAACAGGCGGCGCGCGGGATGAGCGCGGAATTGCATTCTCATTTTGGCGATTGTGTGGTACTTTAAACCGTTATGTTGTGCATGATTTGTAAAGAGAACCCGGCGAAGGTTCACCTCACGCAGATTGTCGGTGACAAGATGCAGAAGGTGGACCTGTGCGAGGAGTGCGCCAAGAAGAAGGGCGTCAACGATCCGTCGGCGGGTTTCGCGCTGGCCGACCTCTTGCTGGGCTTGGGCGCGTCGCAGGAAATCGCCCAGTCTTCCGGGGGCGAGGACATCAAGTGTCCCAATTGCGGGTTTACGGGGGCGGATTTCAAGAAGGCGGGCCGGCTGGGTTGTTCGCAATGCTACCAGACTTTCGCCGACAGCCTGGAAGGCCTGCTCAAGACGATGCACAAAGGCACCAAACACGTCGGCAAAGTGCCCATCGCGTTGCGCCATTCGCGGGACTTGAGCGAGCGCCTCAAACATTTGCAGAAGAAACTGGAAAAGGCGGTCACGGCTGAAGACTTCGAGCAGGCTGCCAGCCTGCGCGATGAGATCAAAGCAGCCAAGGACCAAATCGAGCATCTGGCCCCCAAATTGACGCCATGACCATCCACGAATTCCTCAGTCCACCCTCCGAGACGGCGCGGCGCTCCGGCCCGCACGACCGCATCGTGTTGTCCAGCCGCGTGCGGCTGGCGCGCAATTTGCGCGGTCTGGCGTTTCCCGGTTGGGCCAAGAAGCCCGAGCGTCTTCGCGCGTTGGAGATCATCCGGCCTGCCGTGGAGAGTCTGCCCCAATTGCAGGGCGCTTTTTCCGAGACGATGGACAACCTGGGGCCTTTGGACAAACAGATTCTGGTGGAGCGCCATCTGATCAGTTGCGAGCACATGGCCAAGGGCGTCGGCAGCGGTTTGGTTCTCAACAAGGAGGAATCCCTCTGCGTGATGATCAATGAAGAGGACCATTTGCGGATGCAGGCCCTGCGTCCCGGCCTGCAACTGCGCCAGGCTTGGCTCGCCATCGACCAGGTCGATTCGGAGTTGGAGCGCAAGCTCGATTACGCCTTTGGCCCCGATCTGGGTTACCTCACCGCCTGCCCGACCAACCTGGGCACGGGCATTCGCGTCAGCGCCATGCTCCATCTTCCCGGCCTGGTCCTGGCCGAGCAGATCAACCAGATCATCGCCTCTGTCAATAAACTCGGCCTGGCCGTCCGCGGTCTCTACGGCGAGGGCACCGAAGCGCTGGGCAACGTGTTCCAGGTTTCCAATCAGATGACCCTCGGCGAAGTCGAAACCGACATCGTTGAGCGCCTCAACAAGGTCCTCCTCCAAATCATCGAGCACGAGGAAAACTCCCGCGCCAAGCTCCTGGAAACCAAGCCCAAATTCGTCTTCAATCAAACCGGACGGGCCTACGGGATCCTGGCCAACGCCCACAGCATCACCTCCAAGGAGACGATGAACCTCCTGTCGATGTTGCGCCTGGGGGTCGATTTGGGAGAGTTCCCCGGCGCCGACCGCGCCTTGATCGACGAATTGTTCATCATGACGCAGCCGGGGCATCTGCAAAAGCAGTTTACCGAGAAACTCCCGGCCGATGAGCGCGACATTATCCGCGCGGACATGTTGCGGGAACGCCTCCGCCACGTTGGCCGCTCAAACCCAAAGGCGCCCTCCAGCGGCGGCCCGGCGCTGGACAAACGCAACTAATGGACGCAAGGTAAAGCTATGAGTGAAGAATCTTCGATGAACAATTTCACGCCGCGGGCGCAGCAGGTTCTGGCGCTGGCCCGCAAGGAGGCCGACCGGTTCAACCACAATTTTGTCGGCACCGAGCATCTTCTCCTGGGCCTCATCAAACTGGGCCAGGGCGTCGCCGTCAACGTCCTCCAGAAATTGGGCTTGGACCTCGACACCGTGCGTCTTGAAGTTGAAAAACAAGTCGGCACCGGCCCCGATTCAAAGATGATCGGCAACATCCCCTACACCCCTCGCGTCAAAAAAGTCCTCGCTCTTGCCGCCAAGGAGGCCAAAAACCTCAATCACACCTACGTCGGAACCGAACACATCCTCCTGGGCCTGCTGCGCGAAGGCGACGGCGTGGCCGCCCGCGTTCTCAAGAACCTCGATGTCGATATTGAGCAGACCCGCCAGGAAATCCTCAAGGAATTGGACCCCCATTTCGCGGCCGAAGAGGCCTCGGGCGGCGCATCCTCGGACCCTGCGCCCGAAAAGGCCCCGGAGAAAAAAGGCGAGGTCAAAACTCCAGCCCTCAAAGCCTTCGGACGGGACCTGACCGAAATTGCCCGCAAAGGCGAGATGGACCCCGTTATAGGACGCCAGAGCGAAATCGAGCGTGTCATTCAGATTCTCTGCCGGCGCACAAAGAACAACCCTGTCCTCCTGGGCGAAGCCGGCGTCGGCAAAACGGCCATCGCCGAAGGTCTGGCCCAGGAAATCGCCCGCGGCAACGTCCCCGAACTGCTGCGCGACAAGCGTGTCATCACTCTGGACCTGGCGTTGATGGTGGCCGGCACCAAGTACCGCGGCCAATTTGAAGAGCGCATCAAGGCCGTCATGGACGAAATACGCCGCGCCAAGAACATCATTCTTTTCATCGACGAACTGCACACCATCGTCGGCGCCGGCTCCGCCGAGGGCACGATGGACGCCTCCAACATCATCAAGCCCGCCTTGAGCCGCGGCGAGATGCAGTGCATCGGCGCGACCACTCTCAACGAATACCGCAAGTACATCGAGAAAGACGCCGCCCTCGAACGCCGCTTTCAAACCGTCAAGGTCGAGGCCCCTTCCCCGGAAGAGGCCGTCCTCATCCTCAAAGGCCTCCGGCCCAAATACGAGGAACATCACAAGGCCGAAATCACCGATCTGGCCATTGAAACCGCAGTTCGCATGTCCGACCGTTATATCACGGACCGTTATTTGCCGGACAAGGCCATCGACGTCATGGATGAAGCCGGCTCCCGCGCCCGCATCGGCACCATGACCCGTCCCCCTGAAGTCAAGAATCTCGAAGCCGAGATCGAGCAGATCAAGGCCCTCAAGGAGCGCGCGATCAAAGACCAGGACTTCGAAGGCGCCGCCGCCATGCGCGACCGGGAAAAGCAAGCCAAGGAAAAGCTCGACGCCGTCCTGGCCGCCTGGCGCGCCAGCCGCGAAGAAAAGCGCGTCACCGTCGGCGAGGAGGATATTCTGCAAGTTGTCGCCAAATGGACGGGGATTCCCCTCAAGCGCATGGAGGAAGGCGAAGCCCAGCGCCTGCTGGCCCTGGAAAAAGACATGTCCCGCATGATCATCGGCCAGAAGGAGGCCGTGGACGCCCTATGCAAAGCCCTCCGCCGCTCCCGCGCCGATTTGAAGGACCCGCGCCGTCCCATCGGCACCTTTGCGTTGCTCGGCCCCACAGGCGTCGGCAAGACGCTCCTGGCCAAATCCCTGGCGGAAACATTGTTTGGAGACTCCAAGGCCCTCATTCAGTTGGACATGAGCGAATACATGGAGCGCCACAATGCCTCCCGCATGGTCGGCTCCCCGCCTGGATACGTTGGCTATGAAGAAGGCGGCCAACTGACCGAACAAGTCCGCCGCCGCCCTTACTCGGTCGTCCTCTTCGACGAGATCGAAAAGGCCCATCCCGACGTCATGAACATGCTCCTGCAGATTCTCGAGGAAGGCAAACTGACCGACAACGTCGGCCGCGTCATCAACTTCCGCAACACCATTATTCTGCTCACCTCCAACGTCGGCGCGGACATCATCCGCAAGCAATCCACCCTGGGCTTCTCGCCCATCAGTGACGAGCACAGCTACGAGAAAATGAAGGAAAAAATCCTGGACGAGGCCAAGAAGGTGTTTCGCCCGGAGTTTCTCAACCGGCTGGACGACGCCATTGTGTTCCGGTCCCTGACGAAGCCGGATTTGCTGGAGATTCTGGATTTGGAAATCTCCAAAGTACTCGCCCGCCTGAAAGCCAAGAGCATCGAGTTGCTGCTCGACCAGTCGGCCAAGGATTTGCTGGTGGAAAAGGGATACGACCCCACTTACGGGGCGCGTCCCATGCGCCGGGCCGTCGAGCGCTATTTGGAGGACCCGTTGGCGGAGGAAATTCTCAAAGGCAGCCTGCACCCCAACGAACCGGTAGCGGTGACGGCCGAAGAGGGCAAATTGGTCTTCAAACAGACGGCCCCCGCGGAGCCCAAGGCGCTTTCCAGTTAGGATCCGCGCAAAAACAATTTCGGATTTTTCTTTAAGAGAATGTCAGAAATATCCGGGGCAGAAATATAAGCCCCCCCGCTCCCCCGTTCGGGAGCGAAGCGGCCTATTCTCATCTTTCCACCCCCATTTTTCTGACAATTTCCTTTCACGCTCTTTCAGCGTTTTCCGCGGGCTGATAACTGCTCATAAGATGCGCCGGCATGGAAGGGCCGCCGTTTCGCAAGTGCTTCCTCCACAAACTCTTCCACGGTGTCACCGGGATGCGCGGGCAAAAATAACGCCGGGGGCGGAGGACAAACTTCAGTTGGTCGAATTCATTTCCGACAAGATTCTCCTGGATGCCATTTCCTCTTCGTTTGCTTCGTTTGCTTTTGTGCAAAATGCCTTTTTTTGGTCGCGGCTGGCCGCGCTGGGCTATCCGTGGTTGATAATCTTCGCGGAATTGCATGATGTCGGCGGATTGCAGCGCATCGGGAGAACGAAGCGCCATCCGCGAGCGGTGCAGTCCAACAATTTGTTCCGACTCCGCGACGCCCTGCTATGTCTCAAAATCGAGTCAGGGTCTCGCGGGCGCTCGACCCTCCCGATCTTGGATGTTTCGTTTTTCATGGCGGCTCCGCGCCTTATGCGCTTTGCGTTATTCCCCGCCTTGTTTTTCCGCTCGAAGATGAAAAACAGTTGCGTTACGCAATTGTTGTTGTATGTTGCCCGCGTGGCCGGAAAAGGGCGGATGTTCATTGACATAGGCCGGTTTGCGGAAAGCTGGAGCGGCGCACCCGTTCCAGCGAGAGCCACGCCGCGAAAATGGCCGTTTATGCAGGCTTATGCACCCTTATGCGGGAAAAAAGAGGGGAAATTGAAGTCAGGGCTTCGCTTGGGTCATTCAGAGCCATGCCCCGGTTGTCGCGGCTGTTTGTCCTCCTTCGCGCGGAGCGCGGGCCCTGTTTCCGGCCTGCCGGGGCGCTGAACCAAAAGTTTTTAACCGGGGATGCACACGGATTAACACGGATAAAGACTTCTGATCCGTGTTTATCCGAGAAATCCTTGCCCTGCCATAGCCAGGCGACGGCGGACGTGGTTAAACGCCTTCCTTTGCGACCTGCGGCGCGGAGATTTCGGCGGTTTATGCAGGCTTATGCACCCTTGTGCATGATAAAAAGCGCCGGAGCTGGAGTGCTTCCGCAGGGCAAGCGAGCTTGAGGGCATTGATAATCAAGGACATGCAACCGGGAACTTGGAAGTTTTCTGAGCGATGGCAGGAAAGTGGCTCGGCGGGGAGCGGTTTTTTGGGAAAAGGGAGCGGCTCCGCAGGAGCGTCGTTCTACCGGGGCGTTTATGGCAAGGGCGAGGCTCCTGCCGAACCGCGCGTGAGTTTGCTGAAATGCGCTCCCCTCCGGCGCAGGGGCGTTCCAGGCTGGCAATTTCACCGGGCGGGGTTTACTGTTGTGCGCGTGCTATGACAACTTTGGCCAAACAATTTGTCAACGAATGGTTTTGCGGCCTCGGACGCGGCGCCCTCCTGTGCCGCGACATCTTTTCCTCCCTCTGCAAGGTCAAGCCCGTCTGGCATGATATTCTCGATGAGATGTATTTCATCGGCGTCAAATCCCAATCCGTCGTCGCCATCACCGGCGCCTTTACCGGCATGGTCCTCTGCGCCCAGACCTATTTCCAATTCCACAAAGTCAAGATGGACACGGCCACTCTGGCGGTCGTCAGCGTCGGGATGGGCAGCGAACTCGGCCCCGTCCTGACCAGCCTCATGGTCGCCGGCCGGGTCGGCGCCGCCATCGCCGCCGAACTGGGCACCATGCGCGTGACCGAGCAAATCGACGCCCTGCGCACGCTGGCCGCCCACCCCATCGATTATCTCATCGTCCCCCGTTTCCTGGCCACAATGCTGGTCATGCCTCTGCTCACGGCCCTCTCCGTTTGCGTCGGCATCCTGGCCGCCTACATCGTTGGCGTCTTCCTGCTTGGCATCAACTCCACCGGTCTTTGGTACAACATGCTCCGGCACACCAACATGATTGATATCTCCTGTGGGTTGATCAAGACCTTCATTTTCGGCGCGATCATTGCCGTCGTCGCCTGTTACAAGGGCTTGAACTGCGCCGAGGGCGCCGAAGGGGTCGGCCGCGCCACCACCGAGGCGGTGGTTTATTCCTCCATCGCCATTCTCATCTCGAATTTCTTCCTGACCATGTTGCTCAACGCCTTGCTTCCCACATTATGATCGAGGTGCGCGATTTGAAAAAGAGCTTCGGCCCGGTGCCCGTTCTCCAGGGCGTGACCTTCACGGTCCAGAAAGGCGAGGCCGTCGTCATTATCGGCGCCAGCGGCGGCGGCAAAAGCATCCTCCTCAAGCACCTCATCGGCCTGATCACCCCCGACCAGGGCGAGGTTTGCATTGACGGCCGCAGCATGGCGGGCCTCAACGAGCGCCAGTTGCTGCAAATCCGCCGGAAATTCGGCATGCTCTTCCAGGGCGCCGCCCTCTTCGACTCGCTCAACGTCGAGCAAAACATCGGCTTCATTCTCAACCGCGAACAGAACCATCCCCCCGGCGAGATTGCCCAGCGCGTGGCCGAGGTCCTCGAACTGGTCGGCTTGGCCGGCATCGGGAAGAAATGGCCCGCTGAACTGTCCGGCGGCATGCGCAAACGGGTCGGCCTGGCTCGCGCCATCATTTACCATCCCGAAATCCTGCTCTACGACGAACCGACCACCGGCTTGGACCCAATCGCCGCGGACGCCATCGACCAGTTAATCGCCCGCGTGGGCGACACCTTCAAGATCACCTCCATAGCCGTCACCCACGACATGCGCAGCGCCCGCCGCATTGGCCGGCGCATCCTGATGCTCCATCAGGGCCGCATTTACGCCGACGAGCCGCCCGATGACATGTTCAAATCGTCCGACCCGGTCATCCACCGGTTTGTCAACGGGATTTACGAACCGGGGGAACAATTTTCCTTATGAACAACTCGCGCATCGAATTCAAAGTTGGCATGTTCGTCGCCATTGGCCTCGGGTTCATGGCGTTGCTCGTCCTCAATTTCAGCCGCGGCATCACCCTCTTCCAACCCACTTACCATTTGCGAATCATCATGCCCACCACCGCCGGCCTGAAACCTTCCGCCGACGTCATGCTCTTTGGCGTGCCCATCGGCAAGGTCTCCAGCCTCGAATTAGGCCCCGACGGCAGGTCCGTCGATGTCACTGTCCGGCTCCTGACCAAATACAAAATCCGCAAAGACTCCTCCTTCCACGTTGATGCCCTTGGCTTCCTGGGCGACCAGTACGTCGAAGTCTCGCCTCCGCTCCAAAACCCGGCTGCCACCACCAACGCCGCCGACTTTTTCAAGGAGGGCGACACCGTCCTCATGGGGGAGGTGCCGTTCAACATGCAGGAGACAGCGCGGTCCACAACCGGCCTCCTGGATCAAGCCAAGCTGACCTTGAAGGACATCGATCAGGCCATTACCAACGTCAACCGCACCGTTCTCTCCGATCAGACCCTGGGCGGTCTCACCGCCGCGCTCAGCAATTTTCAATCCGCCACCGAACTTGCCGTCCAGGTCGCCCAAAGCGCGGTCAATTTGGTCCATTCCAACACCGCGCCCGTCGCCGAAGCCGTTACCAACTTCCGCACGTTCTCTGAGAAGCTCAACACCACGGCCGACGACCTCGATCAGATCATCATCACCAACCGCGGCGGCGTGGCCGAAACAGTCAAGAATTTGCGTGACACATCAGCTTCCATCAAGCAGATTGTGACCAACTTGGAGGCCGGCCAGGGACTGGCTGGCGGTATATTGACGGACCCGGCGATGAAAGCCCAATTAGACGTGCTCCTGAGCAATGCCGATGCCACCGCTTCGGCCTTCGCCGCCTTTGGCAGCAACCTCAACCAGCGCGGCGTCTGGCGCATGCTCTGGAAGCCCAAACCCGCCGAAAGGAAACCCGCTTCGGCGCCCTGACCGCTTCCCACCCCAACCCCATGCGCTCTCTTTGGACCATTAGAATCCTCTTCTTGAGCCTGTGCATTGTCGCCGGCTTCGAGGTCAGCCAAGTCGAACCGGACTGGATCGCCGGGGGCGTTTGGGGCTGCATGATCGGCTTTGGCCTCGGCGCCCTCTGCGTCGCCCTGGATGAAATGCTCAAGGGCTTTTCGTTGCGGGCCTTTTCCGCCGTCACATTTGGCCTTGCCCTCGGCACCCTGGTGGCCGGCCTGCTCGACCACTCCGCTCTGTTCCCGGAAATCGACTCCCCTCTGCGCCGCGTCGTGCGCTTGGGGTTGTTTCTGAGTTTCGGCTATCTCGGCATGATCCTGGCCATGCGCAGCAACAAGGAGGATTTCTCCCTCATCATCCCCTACGTCCGCTTTGCCTCCCAGTCCAAGCCCGAGAACCTCCTCTTGCTCGACACCAGCGTTATTATTGACGGGCGCATCGCCGACCTCCTGGAAGCCAATTTCATCGATGGCACACTGGTTGTTCCCCGCTTTGTCCTCCATGAACTGCAAAAAATCGCCGATTCCAACGACCCTGTCATCCGCGCCCGCGGACGCCGCGGACTGGACATGCTGGCCCGCCTCCGCCACAGCAAACGCAGCGAAGTCAAAATCCACGAGGCCGATTTCCCGGAAGAAACCGAGGTCGATGCCAAACTGGTCCGTCTGGCCCGCGCCCTGGGCGCCAAGCTCTACACCAATGATTACAACCTCGGCAAAGTGGCCGAATTGCAATCCGTCCTTTACGTCAACCTCAACGAGCTTGCCAACGCCTTGAAGCCGGTCATTTTGCCCGGTGAAACCTTCTCCCTGCGCGTCGTGCGCGAAGGCAAGGACAGGGGCCAGGGCGTGGGCTATCTCAATGATGGCACCATGGTCGTCATCAACAACGCCCAAACCCTCATCGGCCAGCAAGTCAACGTCAAAGTCCTCAGCGTCCTCCAAACCGGCGCCGGCATCATCGTCTTTGCCGATCTGAAAACTCCCGCCGCCGCCTGACTGGGTGTTTAACCCGCATATTTCACACTCCCTGCGGATAGCCCATCGGAGCGCCGCGTGCCCCCACCCGGCGTCTGTGAGCGTGGAATATCCGGGTTGACGCCAAGTCCGTTGAATAGACTACATGGAGGCCGGAGGAATAGTCGCGAAAAAAGCAAAAGGCGCATAAACAAACGAACTTTTGCGCTTCTTGAGCATTGTCGCGGCTAATTCGTTGAATTCTGTCCTGCGGACTCCTCAGTATAGTGGCGCGGAACGACGCGGATGGGATGAACGGCGCGTTTTTTGTCAAAGATAAGGCTTCTGGCGGAGCTTGGCGCGGCCTGGTCCACCTATCAGGATAAGGCTTTTCGCAACCTGAACTGCAAAAGTTTGCAGTGCGATGAGATGTGGGACTTTGTGGGTTGCAAGCAAAATCGCCCCACGACAGCACAATCGCCCTTTGCCACCCTGGCTTAAATTGACGGCGGGGAAGGTTTCAGCCGGGCGCTTTTTGGCTTTGAAGTGAAGGCGGGCGGGCCTACCCTGCGAGCCGAATGTTTGAGCCAAACGAACTTTTTGATCTGTCCCAGACCCGCCACGCGGCCGTTTTTGAGGGGTGCAAATACGCCTGGGAAGCGCTGGCCAGGATCGCGCCGTACCTGGCGGCCCATTTGGAGCCGCAGTTGTGCCACCGCTTCGAGGGCACTGCCGTCGTGGGCGAATTGGTGTCGGTGGGGGAAGGAACCGTGCTGGAAGACGGGGTGATGATCAAAGGGCCGGCGATCATCGGGAGGAACTGCCAGATCCGCCACAACGCCTACATCCGCGAGCATGTGATCATCGGGGACAATTGCGTGGTGGGCAATTCATGCGAGGTGAAGAATTCGATGTTCTTCAACAACGCCCAGGCGCCTCACTTCAATTACGTGGGCGATTCGATCCTGGGCCACAAGGCGCACATTGGAGCCGGGGTGAAGCTGTCCAATTTCAAGGTGTTTCCCGGAAATATCATGGTCGAAATCGACGGGCAGCCGGCCGACACCGGCCTGCGCAAATTCGGAGCGCTGCTGGGGGACGGATGCGAGATCGGATGCAACGCGGTGCTCAGCCCCGGCAGCATCATCGGGCGGGCCTCGATCGTTTACGCCAACGTCGCCTGGCGCGGCATCCTGCCGGGCGGGATGATTGCCAAGAATAAAGCCGCGGTGGAAGTCGCCGTCCGCCGGATTCGCGGCGCGATAGGGGCATGATCCGCCTGGTCGATGAACAACCCGCCGGAGGGCCGGCCGGACTGCTGGAGGCGGTGGGGGAAATGTTCTCGCCCGCCGGGCGCCTGTCGAAATCGCCCAACTTCGAATACCGGCCGCAGCAGCAGGAGATGGCCGTGGCCGTGGCGCGGGCGCTGCAAGAAAACAAGCATCTGATCGTCGAGGCCGGAACGGGAGTGGGCAAGAGCCTGGCGTACCTGATCCCGGCGATCTTTCACGCGGTGGCGCGGAACCGGAAGGCGGTCATTTCGACGCACACGATCAATTTGCAGGAGCAACTGGTGCAGAAGGACCTGCCGATGCTGGCCGGGATGCTGCCGGTGGAGTTCAAGTATTCCATGCTCAAGGGCCGGCAGAATTATCTCTGCACCCGCCGTCTCTCGAAGGCCATGCAGCAGGGGCAGTTGCTTTTCACCTCGTCGGGTGTGCAGGAACTGGAGCGCATTCACCAATGGTCGTTGAAAACTGAGGAGGGTAGCTTGTCGGATTTCGAGGCGGAGCCGGACCCGCATGTGTGGCAGCAGGTCTGCTCGGAGCGCGGGTTGTGCAGTCCCAAGCTGTGCGGGCGGGGGTCGGATTTTGTCAAAAATGGCGGGACGCCGTGTTTTTTTCAGCAGGCGCGCAGCCGGATGCTGGGAGCGGACGTGCTGGTGCTCAACCATACGCTGCTGTTCAACCAGTTGGGCGGGCGGGAGGACGAAAGCGCCGGGGGCGTGCTGTTCAAGAACGATTTTGTCGTATTTGACGAGGCGCACACGGTGGAGCGGGTGGCGTCAGGCCACATCGGCTTGAGCGTGTCAAGCGCGCAACTTCGCTACGGATTGCAGCGTCTCTGGAATCCCAAGACCAAGAAGGGGCTGCTGGCCGTCTTGCGGCGCGGCCGGGAGCAAGTGGTCGAGGACGCGCTGAGGGAAGCGGACAAGTTTTTTGCGGCGGCCGAGGCGGCCTGCGACGTGCTGGCGGAACGGCGGGACCCGCAGGCGGCGGCGCGGGTCTGGAACGTCTTGCGCATCCGCCAATGCGATCTGGTGCCCGACAGCCTGAACCTTCCGCTGGACCGCGTGCGGGAGGAGGTCAGCGCGCTCATCAAGACGGTGGATGACAAGGACACGGCGCAGGAACTGGCGGAATGCAACCGGCGGCTGGTGGAATTGCGCGAGGCGATTGCGATTTTCCTGAGTCAACGAGCCGAGGACCACGTGTATTGGGTGGAACGAACGGGCAAGACCCAGCGCCACTTGGCGCTCAACGCCGCGCCGATCAATGTCGCGGCGTATCTGAGGGAACGATTGTTCGGCCCGGACACATGCGTCATCATGACCAGCGCGACGCTGGCGGTGCAATTGGAAGCAGGCGCCGGGGCGCGGGCCGCGGCGGAAAAAGGGCCGCCGCTGCTGTATTTCGCCCGGCAGGTGGGCGGGGAGAAGGCGACGCTGCTGCAGGCCGGATCGCCCTTTGATTATGAGCGGCAGATGAAGATTTACGTCGTGGGAAAGATGCCGGACCCGCGGGAGGGCGGGTACGAGGCGAGCCTGATCCACTGGGTCAAACATTTTGTGACGATGACGGATGGACGGGCGTTCGTGCTGTTCACGAATTTCAAACTCATGCTGGACGTGGCCGCGCAGATGGAGGGGTTTTTCGAGGAACTTGGGGTGGAATGCTTCGTGCAAGGCACCGGCACGCCGCGCACGCTCATGCTGGAACGATTCAAAAAGGACGTGCGCTCGGTGCTCTTCGGCACGGACAGTTTCTGGCAGGGGGTGGATGTGCCCGGCGAAAGCCTCTCCAACGTGATCATCACGCGCCTGCCCTTTGCGGTGCCCGATCATCCGTTGATCGAGGCGCGCATTGAAGCCATCGAGGCGCGCGGGGGCAATTCGTTCATGGAGTTTTCGCTGCCCGAGGCGGTCTTGAAATTCCGCCAGGGAATCGGAAGATTGATACGGACCAAAACGGACACGGGCATCGTCGTGGTGCTGGACAATCGGATACTGACCAAGCGCTACGGGCAGGCGTTCCTGGCGTCGGCCCCCAAATGCCCGGTGGAAATTGTCTGAAATTCCCGCGATGAAATATCGCAAAGCATGGTGCGCGGGTGTCATCCTGCTGGTGTTGCTGGCGGTGACCGTGCGGCTTCGTCTGCTGTCGATGCCCCTGGAACGGGATGAAGGGGAATACGCTTATTCGGGCCAGCTCTTGCTCCAGGGAATTCCGCCGTATCAATTGGCTTTCAATATCAAGATGCCCGGCACATACGCCGTCTATGCGGTCGTCATGGCGCTTTTTGGGGAGAGCGATTCGGCCATCCACCTGGCTTTTTTGCTGGTGAATCTGGGCACGCTGGCGTTGCTGTGGTTTCTGGCGCGCCGTCTGCTGGATGAAGCGGGGACGCTGGTCTGCTGCGCGGCGTATGTGTTGCTCTCGCTCAGTTCGGGGGTGCTGGGGTTGCAGGCGCACGCGACGCATCTGGTGATGATCCACGCCCTGGGCGGAACGCTGCTGCTGCTGCGGGCGCGCGAAAGCGGCGGAAGCCTGACGCTGTTTCTGAGCGGGCTGCTCTTCGGGTTGTCGTTTCTGTGCAAACAGCCGGGGCTGTTCTTCGGGCTTTTTGGCGGGGCGCTGCTGGGCCGCGACGCTTGGATGGCAGGCGCGGCGCAGTGGCGGTTGTGGGCGGGAAGGTTGTGCCTGTTCTCCGCCGGGTTGGCGGCGCCGCTGGCGTTGACTTGCCTGATCTTGTGGCGGGCGGGAACTCTTGAGCGCTTTTGGTTTTGGACGGTTTATTTTTCGCGGGTGCATACGAATTTGCTGTCGGCCGGCTTTGTCCTGCATCGGCTGGCGCAGTTGAATTCCAGCGGGTGCGAACGCTGGTTCTTCTGGGTGGCCATGACCGGGTTACTCTGGCTGCTTTTCCAGAAGGGAGAGAGGAAATACATAATTGCCAGCTTCCTGCTGTGTTCGATCGCGGCGTGTTTGGTTGGGCGCTATATCGCCCGGCACTACCTGATCGTCATGCTGCCGGTGGTGAGCCTTTTGACCGGAGTCGCGGTGGCAGGGCTGTCCGGGTTGCTGGCAACGCGCATGCCGCGCCTGCGGGCGATTCCGCTGGCGCTGTTTTTGGCAGCCTGCACGGGGCTGATTTACCAGGAGAGGCGGGTTTGGTTTGATCTGAAGCCTGAGCCGGCCTGCGCGTCGATCTACTACAACAACCCGTTTGTCGAATGCCGCGAAGTGGGGCGGTACATCCGGGAGCATTCCCAGCCGTGGGACCGGGTTGAAGTGGTGGGATCGGAGCCGGAGATTTACTTTTACGCGCGGCGCAAGTCGGTCAGCGGCTACCTTTACATGTACGACCTTGTGGAAGGGCAGCCTTATGCGCGCGCCATGCAGGAGGAGTTCATGCGGGACATCGAAACGGCGCGGCCGAAATTCCTGGTGGTCGTCAATGTCGCGGCCTCCTGGATGAGCTGGGGGGACGGAGACCCGGCCCTGTATAATTGGATACGGACCTACCCTGCCGCTCTTTACGATCTGGCCGGCGTGATAGAGATATTCCCCACGCATAGCGATTACCATTGGGGCCGGGAAGCCGCGGCGGAAAAGTTGAAAACCTACTCCGCCATTTTTGTCTTCCAGAGGAAGGCGTCGGCGTTGCCGCCCATGAAGTAGCTCCGCGCCAACGGGCTTACTTCCCCGGCTCGGCGGGCATCAAATCCGGCGGGGCGGGTTCGTCTTTCTTTTCTTCCGCGGGCGCCTGGGCGGCGTCCGATTTCTTCTCGACCATGAGTTGGGCGCGGTCGCGAATGAGGGGATCGATGAGCCAGTTGTTGACGAGGTAGGTCCATTGGCCCAGGGCTTGTTCGCGTTTGAGCTTGTCCTGGAGGGGCTTGTTCTTGTCCTGGAATTCCTTGTCCAACTTCTTCTTGTCGTCCGGCTTTTCGTCCTTGCCCGGCGTCCGCTCGGAGGGCAGGGCGGCGGCGGCGGTGATCTTGAGATAATAGTCGTTCTCGGGAGTCCTGGCGCCTATGTCAATCGTATATGTGAAGTGGTCGAAGGTCTCGATGTTCACAACCAGCGGTTTGTCCAGGCCCGTCTTCTCGGGCGGCAAGTTGCCCGCCACATCGACAAAGCTGGGATAGCTGAGGGTGCTGGCCAGGGAGGCGACTTTGTTGGTGTCCAGGACCTCGCCTGTTTTGAGGGCGGCCAGAACCCAGGGGGCGGACTCGGACTCGCGGGAAAGCTTCCAGGAATTGGCCTCGTTGGTGGAGGCCAACGCGATGGTCTGCGGTTTCTCCACCTTGAAAAAGTCCTTGTCCAGCCACTCGCCGGCTTTGGGGTCCAGGTTGTTGAGGGGATCGGAGACGGTGAGGAGTTCGCGCGGATTGGCGTTGAGCGTAATGTAGCGGCCATCGGCGAAGCCCTCGTCGCCGAACTGCATGGGAGAGGGGCGGTCGGATTTCTGGGTGTGCTTTTTGCCCAGGAGGAGCGATTGGAGCACCTTGCCCTGGGCGTCCTTGAATTCGACCAGGACGCCTGAGTCAGGACCACGGCCCGATTCGGCCAGATGCATGCGGCCCAGTTGGGAGGCTGCAATCGGCTCGGATTGGGCGATCTTCAAATCGCTGATTTTGATGAGCAGGTCCCTGATCTGGGAAAAATTGGCGGGATAATTGCCCTTGTCCTGCACGGTCCAGTGGTCTCCCTTGCCGACAAGGGTCAGTTCGCTTTCGCCCTTGATGTGAATGAAGGCGACGTCGTTGACCTGGAAATTCTGCAACAGCTTTTGTCCAGCCTTGCCGGTGGGCGCCGACCAGGCTTGCTCTTTGTGGCGGAGCAGGACCAGGCACGTCCCGCCGATGAAGGCCAGGGCGATCAACAGGAGGAAGAGTTGTTTGCGATTCATTTTGCGGCTGTGCGTTTTCGTTTGACGATGGCCAGGACGATGCCCGTGACGGCGACGAGCGCCGGCATGGCGCCGATATTGACCACTTTGGTCCAGAATTCAAGGGCGTCGGTCTCCTGGCGAAGTTTCTTGCGCACCGATTTGAGGTCTTTGTTCACGTCGGCCACCGCCTTCTGGTAGTTCTCCAATTCTTTTTGTTGCTCGGGCGAGAGGATGAACCTCTGGTCGTTGCCCGGTTTGCTGGATTGCAACTCGCTGATCTTGCGCTCAGTTTCGGACTTCTGCGCTTCGAGGGTCTTGAGTTTGTCCTTCCATTCCTCGCCGGCTTTGGCCTCCATGTTTTTCAATCGAGTGAAGGGCCGGTTGAGACTGGCGCGGCTGCGCAGGCTGATCAGGTCGCTGTCCCCGGCCAATTGTTCGACAAAGCTCTGGACGAGGTTCAAATTGCCGTTCATCGGCTGCACCATGCGATAGCCAAGAATACTCTGCACACGCACGCAGACCTGGTCGTTGAGCATGTCGCTGTCACCCACGAGAATGACGGCGCCGTCCGCCTTGGAATCCTTCAACTGCGCTTGGGCGGCCGGGTTGTTGGTTTCTTCCTTCTCGTCCTTGGACGCCTTGGGGGGGCCGTCGGGGAAAGCGGTCTTGAACTTGCCTGCCAGCCGCACGGCCAGGGCGTAGTCGATGTTCGAGGGTTTGAACTCTTTGAGGATTTGCTCGGTGGCCATGCTGGCGGTCAGGCCCTCGACCAACTCGGATTGATCGGATGTATGGATCAGCACCGTTTCCTTCAATCCATCCGCCGGCTTGCCGGTGAAGACCCCCGCGAAGGGCATGACCAGGTTGTCGATCTGGCTGGTGACAATGTCGTCATTATTGATGCCGTTTTTGTCAAGCACCAGGACCGTGGGCATGGCGGCGCCGCTTTGCGGGTTGTGCCCCGCGAAGGTCATGTCGGCGGCGACTTTGTTAATGTCCATGTCCAGGCCCCAGCCCTTGAGAAGTTTGTCCAGTGAAGATTGGCCGGAGCTTTCGCCCAGGACCTGCGCCATTTGATCGTGCTTTTGATCGAAATAGGCGTGCGGGTCCAGAAAGGCCAGCAATTTGCCGCCGCGCAAGACGAATTGGTCGATGGCATATTGAGCGGTTTCGGAAATGTCGCGGGGATGGACAACCAGGAGAACGCGGATGTCGTCATCAATTTTCGACGCCGTCATCGGAACTTCTTTGACGGTGAAGTCCTTTTTCAATTCGCTCACAAAAGTCCACGGTTCACTCTCGTTCTGGCCCATTTGGCGCATCATGGGATTGGGCGTGGAGCCAAAGACGGGCAATTCGCTCATGATCCCGATGACGGCGGGAGTGGGATTGACGACGCGGGCGATGGCGCGGGACAAGTCATATTCCAGCAACCGTTCGCGGTCCGGCGGCAGCCACGGCAGCGCCACTTTCTCGTCCAGCATGCTCACCACCAGTCCCATGTAGATCTTGTCCCCGCCGAAGGGCGAGGTCGCCTGGCCTTCGATGCCGTCCAGGCGGGCGGAATCCTCCGCGTCGGAATCCGGTTTGGGATCCAGCTTCTCCAGGACGATCTTGCCTTTGGCGGCCTGCTGGTATTCGGCCAGCAAATCCTCGATGTGCTGCGCGTAGGTGCGTAGCGACGGCGGCACCGCCGTGTCGTCCTGCGTGCAGTAAAAGCGGATGGTCACGCGCGATTCCAGCTTGCCCAGGATTTTTGTCGTTCCCGGCGAGAGCGTGAAGGCCTTCTCGGCTGTCAAGTCGATGCGGTCCTTGAACGCGCTGGTCACGACGTAGAAAGCCAGGAGGACGGCGAACATGACCACGACGCCGATGGTGGAATAGAGGATCGTTTCGATGTTTTTCTGCTTCATGGCAATTTCTCCCGCGGCGTTACCCCGCGCGATGGCTGCGGATGATGACCCCGGTGGTGAACAATGAGAACCCGATGACGGACAGGAAGAAAATCACGTCCCGCGAATCCACCACGCCCTTTGTAAAATACTCGAAATGAGTGATCACGCTGAAAGCCGCCACCGTGTTGACCAGCCACGGAATGTCCCAGCGGGTCAGAAGATTCGTCACCGGCGGGAAGCCGCACAGGACCAGCAGCAGGCAGATGACGAAGGAGACGATGAAGCTGACCACCTGGTTGCGCGTCATCGCCGACGTCATGCAGGCGATGGCCAGGTAAGCCCCCGCCATGAGGAAACTTCCCACATAGGCCGCAAAGATCACCCCGTTGTCCGGCGAGCCAAGGAAGTTGACCGTGATGACGACCGGAAAGGTCAAGACCAAGGCCAGCAGCAAAAACAGCCACGAGGCCAGGAATTTGCCGGCAATGGCCTGCCAGGTGGTGATCGGAAGCGTCAGCAGCAGCTCCAGTGTGCCGACGCGCCGTTCCTCCGCCCACAATCGCATCCCCGCCGCCGGCACCAGGAAGAGGTAAAGCCACGGATGCCAGACGAAAAATGAATTCTCCAGGCTGGCCTGGCCGCGCTCAAAAAAACCGCCCGCCATAAAGGTGAAAAATCCCGTGAGTAGAAGGAAAATCACGATGAATACGTATGCGACGGGCGATGAGAAGTACCCTCCCAGTTCCCGCTTGGTGATGGCTCTGATGTTGCTGATCGAATTCATGGTTTGGCTGATTTGGCGGTTTCAGGAAGGGTGATGCTGCGGAAGACTTCGTCCAGCCGGCCTTCCTCGGTGTGCAATTCCTCAATTTGCCAGCCGGTGGCGGCCGCCAGGACGTTGCGGGCCAGTTCGCCGTTGGTGTTGGCGCTCTTGGGATAGACCCGCGCCCAGACCTTGCCGTTCTCTTCTTTGACAATCGCGGTCCGGCGGGCATTGGCGACCCCGGAGAGCCGCTCCACCAATTGCGCGCCCGCGACGGCCCGCACGATCAGCAGCACGGCCCCCGCCGCGTCGGATTGCTGCTTCAATTGCTGCGGCGTGCCGTTGGCGACGATCTGGCCGCGGTCAATGATAATCGCGCGCGAACAAACCGCCTCCACCTCCTCCAATATATGCGTCGAAAAAATGATCGCCTTCTTCTCCCCCATCCGCCGGATCAACCCCCGCACCTCGTGCTTTTGGTTCGGGTCCAGTCCGTCGGTCGGTTCGTCCATGACCAGCACCTCCGGGTCGTGGATGATGGATTGGGCCAGGCAAGTCCGGTGACGGAAGCCCTTGGAAAGGGTCTCAATGCTCTGGTACAACACCGATTCCAGAAAGCACATCTCCACCACGCGATGAACGGCCCTTTTCCGCGCGTCGCCGTGCATGCCGCGCAATTCGGCGATGAACCCCAGAAAGCCCTCGACGGTCATATCCGTGTAGGCCGGGGCGTTTTCCGGCAGGTAGCCGATGAGCCGCTTGGCCGGGATGGGGTCCTCGATCATGTCATGCTGGCCGACGGTGACCTTCCCCTCCGATGGCGGAATGAAGCCGGTAATCATCCGCATGGTGGTGGATTTTCCAGCGCCATTAGGCCCCAGAAATCCGAGCACTTCGCCGCGCTCCACTGTAAAAGAAACGCCGTTGACGGCCACTTTCGGGCCGAACGACTTGCTAAGGTTTTCGACTTTTATCATTCCTGTATCTCCGCACCGCGCCAGTCGGCTGCGGTCATATCATTCTGACTTATTAACAGGCCGGCTGTTCAAACGCAATCCCCAAGCCCCATTGCCCTTTTTGACATCCCCCAGAAAAAGTGTTCAAAAAAATTATTCGACACGGCATTGGCCCGGTCGCCCGCCCGGGATCCGCTTTTGTAGCGCACACTTCCAAGTCTGCCGGGCCGCCGATTTCCAAATCGGCGTGCAGCGCAAAGTCATCGCCGGAGCGGGCTTGGAAGCCCGCGATACGGCAGACTTGGAAGTCTGCGCTACGGCTAAAGGCCTCGACATGAGCTGATCTGCGCTCCGCCGGCCTGCTTTCCGCCGTTTCTTCTGGCGAACGGCACGGGGGCGCGATACGTTGGCCGCGTGAATCTATTGCCGCGTCCGGAGGTCATCCTGACCCATGAAAGCGATTTGGATGGGTTTGTCGCGGGCTTGCTCTTGCAACGCCTGGCCAAACGCCTTTTTGCGGCGGACGTCAGGTTGGAGGCCTATCATTACAATAACTGGCGCCTGCGCGAGCCGCGGGAGAAATCAGCCTGGGTCTGCGACCTGAGTTTCGAGCCGCGCCTGGACAAGCCGGACTGGGTGGTCATCGATCATCATGCCGGCGATGCCCAGCCCAAAAGCGCGGTCTTCATCCATGACCTGGGCAAATCGGCCGGGTTGCTCTGCTATGAATTGTGTCAGCAAAACGGACTGGGTTCGCCCGCGCTGGACCGCCTGGTCCATTTGAACAACGTGGGCGATTTGTTCCTGGAGGACGACCCGGATTTCATCCTGGCCAACGATTACGCCAACCTCGTCAAGTCCTACCAGTTTTGGAACCTGCACGCCCTCGTTGAGGGCCAATTGGAGCGGCTCCTGGACCATCCTCTCCTGGAAGTCATCGCCCTCAAACGGCGCATCGAAGACCCCATGGGCTTCGACTGGAGCAGGAAGAACATCGTCGAAATCACCCCCGCCATTGGTTGCGTCGATACCGTCGTTGGCAACACCAATCTCATTGTCCATCAGCTCCTCGAAACAAAGGCCACCAAATATCCCGTGCTGCTGACGTTGTTTCGCAAAGCCAACAATGCCGTCGTCGTCAGCCTGCGCAGCCGCAACGGCGAGGCCCTCAAAATCGCCGAGAAACTGCAGGGCGGCGGCCACGCCAACGCCTGCGGCGCCACCCTGCCACGCTCTGTCAAAAATATCCCCGACGCCGTCGAGTACCTGCGCCACCTCTTGAACCCCGCCCCCAAAAAGGACGCCCCGCTCAACAGCCTCGAAGACCTTCTGGCTGGCCTGGAGATCAAGAGCTGAAATGATCTTCCCGCTTGATAAAGAGCGGCGAATTGCCCACATTGGGGTCAACGTCAAAGGCCCTTAGCCGTAACTATGCAATAGGATTGGGAGCGCGACCGTCCCGGTCGCTTCCAGTCGGCGTCCCGCCGACTGTGTCGGACTCAAAAGCTATCACCTTCCGGTGAACCATCTCAGGGATCTGATACCTTCGGCGGGACGCCGAAGGCTGCGGGCGAAGACGCCCGCGCTCCCAATTCTACTGCATTGTTTCGGCTTAGGAGGCGTAAATAAATTAAGGTAGCAAGATGACACAGGGATTTTGGCGGCTGGCAAGGCAGCCCGCAAAAGCGGGCAGCTCTTATCTGTTCTAACCCGACGAAGGAGAATATCCCTCGTGGATCTTCGACTGAGGAGCAACGCCGCCAGCCGCCAAAAGACCCAGTCAGGTTGCTACCTTAATTTATTACCGCCTCCTTAACGAACTCTGTCAGAGGCAATTGCTCGACAGCGCGCTCGATTTCCTCAATCTTGCTCATGGCGGAAAAATAACCCCGTTCCGTTGAAAAACAAGTCTTTGCTGTCATCAAACCATAGCTTGGGCTGCCTAAGTGAACAGAGTATTGGGAAGACGCTTGTGCGTGGGCAAAGCGGTGCCGCACTCCAAAACCTGTCGGCGCAACGGGAGCGTACCCTGAACGCGAAGCGTCTTGGAGTGCGACGCGACAGCGCCGCTTTGGCCCCGAATACGAGACAAGCTCGACAAAGGTGGGATGCGCCCGTGGATTAACGCAAAATATATTGGCTCTTTTTCGGTTCTTCCGGAAAGTTGGGGTCTGATGCTAGCCGAGAAGCTGGAGTTTAGCATCATGGAGGCCATAGAGTTTGAGTCTAAAGAACGCCTCGTCACGAAGGCCGTAGGTTTGTCGTAAGAGAGTTTTTATCTTGTTGTTGACGACTTCCATGCGACCGTTGTTGATGCGATGTTTCCACCAGTTTAAGATTCCGCGGGCATGGAGCGTGAGGGTTTTGGCCAGTTGTTGCATTTGGCGGATTCCCGTATCGATGGCCCACTGGCACCACTCTTTGAGGAAGGCTCTCATCTCGTTAAAGGTGGGTTGCTCCCACAACAGGCCCGGGGCCTCCTTGAGCAGATAACCCAACAGCAAGGGTTCGTTATGCTTGAGCGCTTCGTCCAGGCGCGGCAACTTTTCGGCTTCGACGTTGTCCCGCCGCATAAGGAGCAAGTAGCGCAGGCCTTTGACGGTCTTCTTCATTAGGCCGGTCGCCTCGCGGACCATCTCGCGCCGCAAATCATCCAATTTCTCATTGACCAGTTTGACGATATGAAACCGGTCGAAGACAATCGCCGCATTGGGCAAATTGTCCGCCACGGCGGCCCAATAGGCGGCGCTCATGTCCATGGCCACCGCTTTGATCTTGGCCCGGCTACACCGTAGCGCCCGCCAGAACTTGCGCAGGGCGTCGCCTCCGCGTCCGTTGGCCACCCAAACGATCCGCCCGCTGTCCAGATCCAGCACCAGCGTGTAATACTTTCTGCGCCGCCCCACGTAAATCTCATCGATCGACAGATGCTTCAGATCTCTGAGCCGGGGCGCGCCATAGTCCCGCTGGAGCCGCTTTTTGACGATGTCCTTGACCGTGTCCCAGCCCAACCCCGTGACCGTCGCTAGATCCGTGATGGTCATGACGCCGCTCAAGTCGCTGACGAACGTTTCCAGCCGATGCGTGTAACTGGCATACGCCGGGGCAAAAGGGGGGCGATCTCAAAACGCTGACCACAACGCCCACATTCACATTTGGGCACTTCGGTCACTAAAAAGACCGGCTTGAGCCCTATCGGCACCGTCCGCAAGTCCCGAAATCGCCTTCCCTTGCGGCTCACCTCGCTACTGCCGCACTGCGGACAGACCAGCAGCTCCGGCCGAACCGCCAGCACAAACCGGATAGAGCCTCCTTCATAGAGAGTCCGTAAGTAATCATAACCTCCTCGAACTCCAAACGCGTGATACAACAAGCTTTGATTCATGCCCCGAAGCCTGCCATGAAACTAGCATCAGACCCCAACTTTCCGGAAGAACCGAATTTCTTCCAAATCCGGTTGATTGAGCGGCAGGGAAAGGGGATTCGGTTGACGGCCAGCGGCAAGGAGTTGGCGAGGATTTCCCGGTTTTTTCTGCTCGGGCTTTCAAACTTCCAGCGAGGGTCCCTTGCCGAGGAACAGACCTTCCGGATTGGAGGCAGCGCGACTGCCGTCGAGGCGTTTCTGCTTCCCGTCCTGGCGGATCGGCAAAACTCGAAATCCGCCGCGCGTTATGCCCTCGAAGTTGTCTCTGACGACATCGTCGAGCGGCGTCTGCATGATCTGACGCTGGATTTCGGCGTTATCACTGCCACGGCGATCAGTCGGCCATTGCAAATGAAGGAAATTGGAGCCTGGCGGCTGAAATTATGGGTGCCTCGGGATTTGTTCCAGGTCGGCGCCCAAGCGGTCCAAGCTTTCAAACAGCGGCGGCTTCCATTGATCATGGCGGTGCAGGAATTCCCGGTCTTGAACCATGAATCGCTCCGCGGTTACGAGGCCCGCATGATCTGCGAGACTTTTTCCCAGGCCAGAGCGATATTGGAGAAGCGGCAAGCCGCAGCTTTCCTGCCTGATTTTCTTGAACCTCGCGGAAGCGCGACGGAATTCCTGCCACTGCGGATTCCGCCAATCGCCGCGTTGGTCTTTCAGTATCGCCTGGCATGGAATCCACGTCTATTGCGCTTGAATCCTCATGCTGGAAGCCAGCGTGATTGGCTCGCCGCGGCACTCTCGGCGCAGATTCGCGCACATTGAGAACATTTTCGACGGGTCGCAGGATTGGGTTATTATTGATTGCCATGCCCCGTCCCTTTCCCCGGTCAATGACCACAACACTTTTTAAACTTTTTGCCGCTGCCGCACGGACAGGGGTCGTTGCGTCCGACTTTGGGTTCGGAGCGACGCACGGGCGCCACTGGCGCAGGGAAGGGGGGTGTCGGAAAAAAAGGCGCTTGTGGGGCCGGTCGCCTCCGGGCCATGAGTTGGAGATTGAATGAGGCCATGAACTCGTCCACGGCCTGCCGATCGTTGAGATCAACGCCCGCTTTCAGGGCTGCCATCGCGAAGGCTTTGGCTGGCCCCCAATGGACTTCATCCTGTGAGGCGGCAACGATTTGCTTATCCAGTTCGGCCACGGTCCTGGCCAAGGCGCGGGCATTGCTCAACAGGCCCTTCTCCGCCAGGAAAATGAAGAAGGCGGACAGCACGGGGGCCAGCGCCTGGAAAAAGTCGGGTCCGGCTGATATTTTTTGGGGCAGGATATCGAGACAGCACTCGGTGAGGTCGCCAGGGTTCCATTTCTCCGGCGCCACCCCGATATGGCGGAAACTGTATTCGGCAAAGCACCGGACAATGCCCGGCGCCTTGTCCTTTTGCGTTTCCGTCAAGGGGTCGTAATGAGGGCTGCTGACGAAACCATCGAACCACCCGGCAACCTGCTTGTGGATGGCTTCCATTTCCTGACCTCCATATTCCTCGCTCATGTGAATGTGCTCTGGGGTTGGTCATTCCCGGGCAAATATAGGTACTTCGCCTCTTTCGGTCTCGATTTCGTTGCCGGGCGCTTGTCCATTCAGAAACACTGGCAGAGAGCGCCAAGTTTGTCCAGAATCGCCGGAGGCTTTTTGCCCACGCGGAACGCCAAACGCGCGGAAGGCTCAAGGCAAAACGCATAAAACTGCAAAGGCGCAAGCAGCCCAAAGGCGGGAAGGGCGAGCGCCTGCGAGACCCTGACTCGATTGAAAAACTGGGGACTCGCGGGGGCGGAACCAAATTGTCGGGCTGCACCGCTCGCGGATGCTGCTCGCCCCGATTTGGAATTTGTTTTTCATGGCATTTTTGCGTTGTTTTCCGATCTTCCGCGTCATCCGCGCTTGTCCCGCCTAAGCCAGGCGACGGCGGATGTTCTGCGGGAAAAGCTCTTGCAATCTCCATCTTCTGTGTTACATTTCATAAGCAGGCTTGTTCTTTGAAATGCTGTTGGCGCGGCCCGGCCCGCGCCGGGCGGCGTGCGTGGCGCGAACCGTCACACCCGCTTCGCGCTGTAAGCCGTTTTTTCAGGGCTGTTGGGCAGTGGTGTTGTTTTTTGCGCCTATTTCCGCCTTGAATCGACGGCGGCAGGGGTTTCCCGGATGGAGCGGAGTTCGCTGGTTACGGAAATTACGGTAAATTACGGTAAATTACGCCAAATTACGGTAGTTTTGTTGCGGCAAAGTGTTCAAGGACTTGGCTCGCCCTAACCTTAATCCTCTCCCCCAAGGAGAAACAGCAGGCTCACGGTTCTGGTGTTGGGAATGAGCGTCCGGCATATCCAGTCGCGTGCTTTTTCGCCGCGCGAGGCGGAGATTTCGGCGCTTATGCAGGCTTATGCACCCTTGTGCACCTTAAATTGCCGCTTTACTGGCGGGGGGATGTTTGTCAGGGTCATGTTTTGGACCCGATATGGCGGCGTCGATCAATTTGAGGAAGCTGAAAGTCTTTCCACTCGCGCAACGCGACAGCTTGGCGCGGTTGGAGGATATTCTGGTCGAGCCGGATTCAAAGCCGGCGCCCTGCCCGGGGTGGAAGCTGGCGGATATTCGGCGGTGCGCGCGGCATATCGCGGAGGCGCGCAAGAGAGGGGCCGGGGTGATGCTCATTTACGGGGCGCATCTGATCAAGAACGGGGCGGCGCTGATTGTTCTGCGGCTGTTGGAGGGGGATTGGATCACGCACCTGGCCACCAACGGAGCGGGGGCGATTCACGATTGGGAATTCGCCTTCGCGGGCGTTTCGACTGAAGACGTCAGGGCGAATGTGGCGGCGGGCACCTTTGGCGCATGGGCGGAGACGGGGCGGAACATCCATCTGGCGCTGCTGGCGGGCGGCGCGGCGGGGGAGGGGTTCGGGAGCGCGCTGGGAAGATTTATCAGCCAGGACGGCGCACGGCTGCCGTCTGAAAAGACGCTGGAGGCCGCGTTGCGAAAGGCGCCCGGCCACGCGCTGGCGGCGGCGCGGGCGGAATTGCTGCGGGCCATGCGGGAGCACGGGCTGGCCGCCGGCCGGCATGAGGTGGCGCATCGGTGGAAGGAAACCAGCGTGCTGGCGCGGTGTTTCAAGATGAAGGTTCCGCTGACGGTCCATCCGGGGATCGGCTACGACATCATCGCCAATCATCCGATGTTCAACGGGGCGGCCATTGGGCGGGCGGCGGGGGTGGATTTTGGAATTTTTGGCGGGGCGGTGGAGGCGTTGGACGGCGGGGTGGCGCTGTCGATCGGCTCGGCGATCATGGGGCCGCAGGTGTTCGAGAAGAGCCTGAGTTGCGTTAACAATTTGAGGTTGCAGGCGGGCCGGCCGGTGGTCCGGGGCCATCATATATATGTGGTTGACTTGCAGGACGGCGGCGGCTGGGATTGGAAGGGGGGCGAGCCGCCCAAGGATAACCCGGCCTACTATCTGCGTTTTTGCAAGAGTTACTCCCGAATGGGCGGAGCAATGACGTATGTGCAAATCGACAACGTCGCCTTTTTGCATCATTTGCTGCGGGAGTTGAGCTGATGGCGGAAAAAAAGGCTTGCATTTTGCTCTCAAGGCCGCAGTGGTATGTGACGATACCGTAACAGTAAGCATGGCAACTGCGCGGAACAAGCGCGCTCAAGACATGGACCCTTTAACTTGCGAGAAGAATCATCGAATTCTGGTGGTGGACGATAACCCGTCGCTCCACGAGGATTTTCGCAAGATACTCTGCCCGTCGGCCGGCGCGGGCGCGCCCATGGCGGCGACGGAGGAGTTCCTTTTTGGGGCGGCGACGGAGACGTCGCGAATGCCGACGTTCGAGGTGGATTCCGCCTATCAGGGGCAAGAAGGGCTGGCGCGGGTCCAGGAAGCGCTCAAACAGGGGCGCCCTTACGCGGTGGGTTTTATCGACGTGCGGATGCCGCCGGGATGGGATGGGATCGAGACGACGGTTCGCATCTGGGAAGTGTGCCCGGACCTGGAGGTGGTGATTTGCACGGCGTATTCGGATTACTCGCTGGGAGAGATGCTCTCACGAGTGGGGCACGAGGACCAGTTGGTGATACTCAAGAAGCCCTTCGACACCATCGAAGTGCTGCAATTGGCCAACGCTCTGACGGGCAAATGGCGCTGGCACCAGGAATCCAAGATGAAACTGGATTATCTGGACAAGCTGGCGCAGGACCGCACCGTCAAACTGGTTCAAGCCAACGCCATCCTGCGGGAACAAGCCCGCCTGCTGGATTTGGCCCGGGACGCCATCCTCGTTTTGGACCTGGAGGGCCGGGTGCGATTTTGGAACAAGGGCGCCGAACACCTGTACGGCTGGACCGCGGAGGAGATCACCAGCGTGAAGGTTGACACCCGCTACTGCGGCAGCCAAACGGCGGCGGACAAGGAGCGCAAGGCCTGGCTGGCTCTGGACCGGGGCGAATGGAGCGGCGAGTTGCGGCACGTGGCCAAGAACGGCAAGACGGTCCTGGTGCAAAGCCGATGGACCCTGGTGCGCGACGGGCAGGGCCAACCCGAGGCCGTGCTGGTCATCAACACCGACATTACGGAGAGAAAGGAATTGGAAGCGCAATTCCTCCGGGCGCAAAGGATGGACAGCATCGGCACGCTGGCCGGGGGCATCGCCCACGATCTCAACAACGTGCTGGCACCGGTCCTGATGATCGGGCCGCTGCTGCGGGCGCAGATTCAAGACGAGGCTACTCTTGCGCTGCTGGAAAACATGGAGCGCGGGGCGGCGCGCGGAGCCAATATAGTCAAACAGATTTTAACGTTTTCGCGGAGCGGCGCCAGCAAGAAGGCCCCGCTCCACACCTACCGGCTCCTGCGCGACGCGGCGGGTTTCCTCACGGACACATTTCCCAAAACGATCCGCGTGGACTTTTCCGCCCCGAAGGACCTCTGGATCGTGGAGGGCAACAGCGCCGAGTTGCACCAGGCCCTGATGAACCTTTGCGCCAACGCGCGCGAAGCCATGCCGTTGGGGGGCACCCTGACCATCGAGGCTCGCAATGAGACACTCGACGCCGCCGCGGCCGCCGCCATTCCCAACGCGCGCCCCGGCAGGTATGTCGTCTGGCGCGTGGCCGACACGGGCGTTGGCATAGCGCCGGAAAATCTGGACCGCATTTTTGATCCGTTCTTCACGACCAAGGACATTGGAAAAGGGCCGGGACTGGGGCTTTCGACCGTGCTGGGGATTGTCACCGGGTGCGGCGGATGCATACAGGTCAAGAGCGAGCCGGGCCAGGGAACGGAATTCTCGATTTATCTGCCGGCGACGGAAGCGGCGCCGGCGCGGCATCCGGCCCGCGTGCTGCCGGAACCGATGCGCGGCCAGGACGAACTGGTGTTGGTGGTTGAGGAGGACGCGTTCCTGGGAGCGTTGTTGGAAACCGTGTTGAACGCCAGCGGCTACCGGGTTTTGGTAACCGTTGATGGAGCCGAGGCGGTGGAGCTTTATCAGCGCCACCAGGAGGACATCGGCGCGGTGCTGGCGGACGCTTCGGTGGAAGCGCCCGACGGGCAGTCCGTGGCGGCGGCGATTCATGCCTTTGATCCGGGCGCCAACATGATTGTCGGCACCGACCTTCCGTCCGATCAATGGCCCCCGTTGCCCAACGTCCTGCACCGGCATCTGTTGCGCAAACCCTACGAAACGAATCTTCTGCTTGACAAGCTGCGTTCGCTGCTCGGCGGTTCCCGCCGGCCGTCCCGGGCGGCGGTGGGCTGATTCCTCTCTGATCGCTTCCATTGCTGGACATGGCGCAAGCGCGCCTGACAAACTTCATTTTTAGCTGCCATTTCCCAGGAGACCCGATAGAGTGGCCTCATGGCTGAGGACATTCGTCCAGACCCGGATGCTTTGCTGGCGGCAATCCAGAAGAGCGAAGCGGCGACCAAGAGGGGCAAGTTCAAGGTCTTTCTTGGCATGGCCGCAGGCGTTGGCAAGACCTACGCCATGCTCCGCGCCGGTCAGCGGGCCGTGCGGGAGGGCGTCGATGTCGTCATCGGCTACGTTGAAACGCATGGCCGCAAGGAAACGGAGGCGCTGGTGGCCGGAGTGCCCCTGATTGCACGGCGCAAGGTCGATTATCGAGGGGTGACCCTTGAGGAAATGGACCTCGACGCCCTGCTGGCCCGCCGCCCGCAACTGGCCTTGGTGGACGAATTGCCCCACACCAACGCTCCCGGCTCCCGCCACGCCAAACGCTACCAGGACGTCATCGAACTGCTGGACGCGGGCATCGACGTCTATACGACGATGAACGTGCAGCACGCCGAGAGCCGCGTCGATACCGTCCGCCAGATCACCGGCTCGGCGGTCCAGGAAACCGTGCCGGACAGCGTGCTGGACGGGGCGGAAATGGAATTGATTGATCTGCCGCCCGAAGACCTGCTCAAGCGGCTGGACGAAGGGAAGGTCTATGTGCCGGAGAGAGCCGAGCAGGCGATGATGAACTTCTTCCGCGAGGGCAATCTCAACGCCCTGCGCGAGATGGCCCTGCGCCTGGCCGCCGACCACGTCGGCCAGGATGTGCATGACTACCTCCAGGCGATGCAAATCACCGGGCCGTGGCGATCCGGCCATCGCCTCCTGGTCGCCGTCAGCGCCAGCCCTCATTCCCCGCACATGGTGCGGTGGACGCGTCGGCTGGCGGATAACTTTGATTGCCCCTGGGTTGCCGTTTATGTCGAGCTACCGCAGCCGCTGACGCCGGAGGCCCAGGAGCGGCTGACCCAACATCTGGCGCTGGCGCGTGAACTGGGCGCGGAAATCATTACGACAGCCGATACCGATGTTGCCCGCGGCCTGTTGCGCGTGGCCCGCCAGCAGAATGTCACCCAAATCGTGGTGGGCAAACCGGGGACCGACCGCGCGCTGGACTGGTTTGGCGGGGGCCGGTTGCTTCGCCGCCTGGTGCGGGAGAGCGGGCACATCGAGTTGCACGTGGTGCGTCCCGAAGTCGCCGAGCGTCCGCAGCGCGAAAGCCGCGCGGCGCCGGGGTTTGAATTCTCCTTCGGGCAGTACCTGGCCGGCCTGGGGGTGGTGGCGGTTTGCACGGCATTGAACATTGTGCTGGATACGATCGCGGCGCCGCACGCCTTGGCGCTGGTTTACCTGTTGGGGGTGGTGCTGGCGGCCTTGTTCATCGGGCGCGGGCCGATGCTGGCGACGGCCACGATCAGCGCGCTCCTATGGGACTACTTTTTCCTGCCGCCGCGCTATTCGCTGCGAATGATTCACGGCGAAGACATCATGATGTTTTGCATGTACTTTGTGGTGGCTCTGGTTTTGGGGCAGTTGGTTTCCCGCATTCGCTGGCAGGAGCGGGCGGAGCGGCGGCGCGAGGAACGCACCACGGCGCTTTATATGTTGACGCGCGATTTGGCGGACGCCACGGAAATTGATGACGTGGCGCAGAGATTGGTGCGGCAGGTGGAGCAAGCCTTCAAGGCGAAGGCGGCGATTCTCCTGCGGGAGCCGGGCGGGGCGCTGGCCCGCAACGCGCATCCGGCCAGCAGTTTTGCCGTTTCCGATAAAGAGCAAAGCGTGGCGGCGTGGGCCTTTCGTTTTGGAAAAACGGCCGGACGATTTACCGACAACCTGCCCGCCGCCGCGGCGATCTATCTGCCCCTCCAAACCAACCGGGGCGCGGTGGGCGTGCTGGCAGTGGCTCTGGAAGGAGATCATCAGCCGACGTTGGAACAGCGCGATCTCCTGGGCGCCTTTGCCCGGCAGGCGGCCCTGGTGTTGGACCGCCTCCGGCTCGATGCCGAGTCCCAACAGGCGCAGCTTCTGGCCGAATCGGAGAAGCTGAGCAAGGCGCTGCTCAACTCCATTTCCCACGAATTGCGCACCCCCATTGCCGCCATCACGGCAGCCGCGTCCGCCCTGGCGGAACTCAAGGTCAGGGAACCGGCGCCGCTCCAACTGACGCTCACCCAGGAAATCCAGGAGAGCGCCGCCCGCCTCAACCGGCTGGTCGGCAACTTGCTCGATATGACCCGCCTCGAAAGCGGCAAGGTCAAGCCCCGCCTGGAATGGTGCGACGTCTCCGACCTCGTCAACGTCACCCTGCGCCGCGACGAGCGCGAGCTGTCCAAACATCGGGTGACACTTTCGCTGATCCAGCCGCTCCCGCTTGTGAAGATGGATTTCGTCCTGATCGAACAAGCCCTGAGCAACCTCCTCTTGAACGCCGCCAATTACACCCCGGCAGGCACGAGTGTTGAAGTCAAGGCCGCCGTGGTCGGCGGCGAGATGGCGGTTTCGGTCGCGGACCGCGGGCCGGGCCTGCCGGAGGAGAGCCTGCCGCATGTCTTTGAGAAGTTTTACCGGGTCCCCGGCGCCCCCGCCGGAGGGACCGGCTTGGGGCTTTCCATTGTCAAAGGCCTAGTTGAGGCCCACCAGGGGCGCGTCGAGGCCCGCAACCGGCCCGGAGGCGGCGCGGAATTTGTCATATTTCTGCCGATCGTGGGCAGTCCCGAGCCGGCAGTGGACGCCACTGTATGAATGAAACCACCCCCCATCCCCCGGTTGTCCTGATTATTGACGACGAAGTGCAAATCCGCCGGCTCCTGCGCGTGGCGCTGGAAGGCAGCGGCTACCGCGTTTTCGATGCCGCCACCGGCCAGGAAGGACTCATCGAGGCCGCGCAACGGCGTCCTGACGCCGTGGTGCTGGATCTGGGTCTGCCCGACATGGACGGCGTCACCGTGTTGCAACGTCTGAGGGAATGGAGCCAGGTGCCGGTATTGGTGCTCTCGGTGCGCGAAGGAGAGGACGACAAAGTATCCGCGCTGGACAACGGGGCGGACGATTTTGTCACCAAGCCCTTCAGCACGGCCGAGTTTCTGGCCCGGTTGCGCGTGGCGCGCAGGCGCGGGGCGCCGATGGCGGACAACGCGGTGTTTCGTTCCGGCCGCCTGGAGGTCGATCTGTCGAGCCGCCAGGTCCTGGTGCAGGGAAAGGAAATCAAGATGACGCCGACGGAATACTCGCTGCTGCGGCTGCTGGTGCGAAACGCGGGCAAGGTGGTCACGCACCGCCAGATTCTCAAGGAAGTGTGGGGTCCCAACTATGGCGAGCAGACCCATTATCTGCGTGTTTACATCGGGCACCTGCGGGAGAAGCTGGAGGTGAATCCGAGCCGGCCTGAATTATTAGTTACAGAGGCCGGGGTGGGTTACCGGCTGCTGGCCGCCTGAACCCGGCCGGCCCTATTCCCACCCGCCTCCCAGCGCCCGGTAAATATTCACCAGGTCTGATGAAATGGCCTGCCGGCTTTGCGCCAGCGCGGTCTCGGAACCCAGGAGCGAGCGTTCCGCGTCCAGGACCGTCAGAAATTCCGCCGTGCCTGCCTGATAGAGCTGCCGCGACAGCTCCAGCGCGCGCCGGTTCTTGATGACCGCGTCGCTCAGGGCCTTGCGATGGTCCCACTCCTTGGAAAACGCCACCAGGTAGCTCTCCACGTCCGACAGCGCCGCCAGCACGGTTTTCTGATACGTGATGTAGGCCGCGTCCGTGGCCGCTTTCTGGAGACGCAGGTTGGAAATGGTGCTGCCGCCCGAAAAAATCGGCCAGCTCACCTGCGGGCCGCCGGAATAAATCCCGCTGGGTCCCGCGAACAGGTCCCGCGCCAGGTTGTTCTGGTAATTGAGCGACCCCGTCAACGAGAATTGAGGATAAAAATCCGCCACAGCCACCCCGATGAGCGCCGCCGCCCCGTGCAAATTGGCTTCCGCGGCTCGGATGTCCGGCCGCCGCCGCAACAGGTCCGAGGGAAGCCCCACCGGCACTTCCGGCGGCGCCGTCGGGATGGGGCCGGGTTTGGACAAATCCGCCAGCAGATCGGCGGGGGGACGATTGAGCAGGATGCTCAACGCGAAAATGTTCTGCTGGATGGTGGTTTCCAGCGGCGGAATGCTCGCGGCCGTCATCGCCACTTGCGCGTCGGCATTGGCCTCGTCCAACGCGCTCACGAACCCGGCCGCCCCTTTCTGGCGCGTCACCTCCGCCGTGCGCGCTTCGGAGAGGAGATTGGTCTGCGCGATGCCGATCTGTTCCTGGGCGCCGCGCACCTGAAGGTAGTCCAGCGCCACTTCCGAGACCAGCGTCACCTGTGCGTCGTGTATATTTTCGCGGGCGGCCTGGATGGCGGCGTCATCCGACTCAAGCTGCCGCCGGTTGGCGCCAAAGATATCCAAATTCCACGCCGCTGCCGCGCCCGCGTGCAACGCGGTGCTCTTGTTCGCGCCGTTCATCGTGCCGGAGTGGATGACCGATCCGGACGCTGTCGCCGAGGGCCAGAGTCCGCCCGCATCCCTGCCGCGGGCGGCGCGCGCTTCGCGCAGGAGCGCTTGGGCCATTTGCACGTCCAGGTTGGTGCAGAGCGCGGCGCTGACCAGCTCGGTAAGCCGGGGGTCCTGAAACCGGGCCCACCATTGCGCCATATCGACCGCGTTGGTCGTGAGGCGGGTGCCCGCCGCGGCGACATTGTTCGCGCTGGACCAGGTTGGCGGCGTCGAGGTTTTGGGCGGATGATAATCCGGGCCGGCCATGCAGCCGCTGATGAGTGTCAGCGCGGCGAGGGAAACGGCCAGGGCCGTTTGCGTCAATGGAAAACTCTTGTTCATTGCAATCAGATCGTGGGCAGTCTCCGCGGTTTATTCGTAGCGCAGCGCGTCAATCGGGTCCAACCGCGACGCCTTCCATGCCGGATAAAAACCAAAAAGGACGCCGACCAGAGCCGAGACCGCCACCGCCACGATGATGGCCCCTACAGACACCGCCGTGGGCCAGTGTTTAATCAGGCGCACCAAAACCGAAGTGGCGCGCCCCAACGCAATCCCGATCGCGCCGCCGATCAGGCACAGCACAATGGCCTCCATCAGGAATTGATGCAGAATGTCGCCGGACTGCGCGCCGACCGCCATGCGCAGGCCGATCTCACGCGTCCGCTCCGTGACTGAAACGAGCATGATGTTCATGATGCCCACTCCGCCCACCACCAGCGATATCGCCGCCACGATCAGCAGCAGCGTCGTCATCAACTCCGTCGTCGAACTCATGGTCCGAACCATTTCGGTCATGTCGCGGATGGTGAAATCTTCGGGCATGTTGGGCCGGATGTGATGCCGCTCCCGCAGCAGGGCGGTGATTTCCTCGATGGCTTGCTGGACCTCGCCCGCCGATCTGGCCGAGACTACAATTTGATTGACATTGGCGAATCGCACCGGCTGCGGCGTATCGGCCTGCTGCGTGGACGATGGGGTCGAATACAAGGACGCCGGGGCGGGAGGATAAACCTGGCTGGGAAGAACGCTCGTGGTGGTCGCGGCCGCCGTCGTGGCGGCGGTGCTCGAAACGGCGGAGACGCGATACTTGATCGTCGTCCACGGCGCCAAGATGATGTCGTCCTGGTCCGATCCCATCATATTGGCGCCTTTGGCCTTGAGGACGCCGACGACTTTGAAGTTGACGTTCATGAGGCGGATTTCCTTGCCGACGGGCGGTTCGTCCTGGAAAAGCATTTTAACAATCGTTTTGCCAATGACGCAGACCTTGCTGCAATTGCGGACATCGCGGTCGGTGAAGGAGCTGCCCTGCGCCATGTCGCCCCAATCCCGGACTTCCAAAAACGCCGGCGTGGTGCCGAGGAGGCTGCCGGGCTGCCAGTTCAAGTTGTTATAGATCGCCTGGGCGCGCGCATAGACCACCGGCGCCGCCGCTGTCACCGAGGGGCAATCGGTCAGAATCGCGTCCGCGTCCTGCGGAGACAGCCTCATGCTGCCGCCGGTGCCGGTGCTGATGCCGCCCATCAAAGCGTTGCCGGGAAACACCATCAGATTGTAGGCGCCCATGGTGGCAATGGTGTGTTGGATCGCCAGGGCGGACCCGTTGCCAATCTCCATCATGGCAATCACCGCCGCCACCCCGATGACGATGCCCAGGGTGGTCAGCCCTGCGCGCATGACATTCCTGCGCAAAGCCCGCATGGCGGTTTTAAAGGTGCGATAGGCCCTCACTTCTGTATCTCCTCTCTTTTGATCTCCGGCCCCCCCGCGATCAACCCGTCACGGATGCGGATGGTCCGCTTGGCGTGGCGGGCCACCTCCGGGTCATGCGTGACGAGGATGACGGTCAGACCTTCCTTTTCGTTAAGGTCCCGGAACATTTGCAGGATTTCCTCGCTGGTGCGGGAATCCAGATTGCCGGTCGGCTCATCCGCCAGCAGCAGCCGCGGGCGGTTGATCAGCGACCGGGCAATGGCCACGCGCTGCTGCTGCCCGCCGGAAAGTTGCGAGGGCTGGTGATGCATGCGGTCGGCCAGGCCCACCTTGCGAAGCATCTCTACCGCGCGCGCCTTCATCTCGTCCTCAGAAACAAATTCCGTGCCATAGGTCAGCGGCATGGAGACGTTGTCCAGCGCGGAGGTTCGCGCCAGAAGATTGAAACTCTGAAAAACAAAGCCTATCAGACGGTTGCGGAGACGTGCCCGTTCGTTGGCCGACGCGTCGGAAACCTCCTGTCCATCCAGCCAATACTCGCCGGAAGAGAGCCGATCCAGACAGCCGAGGATATTCATCAGCGTGCTCTTGCCCGAACCGCTGGCGCCCATCAACGCCACCAGCTCCCCCTTGGCAACGGAGAGGCTGACACCTTTGAGCACCTGCAAATCCAGCTCTCCCAGGTGGTAGGTCTTGCAAACCTCGCGCAACTCAAGCAATTCCATAACCGTGCATTGCCATCATGGACCGTTGCCGCGCCGGGTGGGCATGGCGTTGGTGGGGCCGCGCCGCTGGCCAATCTGAGGCACGAAGGGATTGGCTTCATCCGCGCCCGCTTCCACGCTGACGATGCCTGTCACAACGGTCGCGCCTTTGTCCAGGCCCTCGCCTTGAACTTCAGTCCAAGTCCCGTCGGTTACTCCAAGTTTCACCGGCAAGGGCCGGACGAAATTCCCAGCCGCCAGCCATAAGGTTCCCATTTGCACGGGAACGGCCTCCTGTCCGCCGCCCCCGCCTCCTTCGCGGCCGCCGTTGCTGGGAGCCGCGCGTCTTTCGGCTGGCGTGTCGGGAGTCCCCGAAGCGCCGCCCTCGTCGGCAGTCCTGGCGGGCGCATTGCCTGACTGGCGGAACTCCGGTGCGATGAGGTCCTTCTGCGGGTGCCAGCGCAAAGCAGAGTTCAAGACCAGCAGGGCATTGGTCGCCCCTCCGGCCAGAAAATTGACGTTCGCTGTCAAGTATGGCAGAAGCCTGCCGTCGGTGTTCAGCGTGTTGACCTCGACGGTGTAAGTGACCACGTTTTGATTCATGGTGGCGTTGAGCCGCACCTTATTGACAGCACCGTGGAAGACGCGGTTTGGAAAGGCGTCCACGGTAAAGGTCACCTCCTGGCCTGGATGGATGCTGCCGATGTCGGCTTCATTGACGGAGGCCCAGACCTGGATGCGTGTGAGGTCCTTGGCAATCAAAAACAAACTGGGCGTGTTCAGGCTCGACGCCACCGTTTCACCTATGTTCACCCGCCGGTCAATGATCACGCCTTTGACAGGAGACAAAATGGTGCAGTAATCAAGGTTTTTCTGGTCTCTAGCCAGGGTGGCTTTGGCTTGCTGCGTGGCGGCTTTGGCCGAATCCACCGCCGCCCGGGCCATGTGAACATTGGCCTTGGCAATTTCGTAGGTGGCCTTGTAGGAATCATACGTCGTCGGAGCCAGGGCTTCCGAGGGCCCCAGCTTCTGCGCCCGATTCCAATCCGCTTCGGCCTCCGCCTCCTTGGCCAGCATCTGCTCCACATTGGCGGCCGCCTGCGCTTCGCCTGCCTCGTCCGATGCCACCACCGCGTTGTCCAGGTCCACGGCGGCCCTGAAGAGCGCGGTGTCAATCTTGGCCAGCAGCATGTTTGACTCCACAATGGAACCATAATCGATTGATTTTCCATTCCTGTCCTTGCCGAACTCCAGGAATTGCCCCGAGACTTGCGCCCCCACGTCCACCACCTCCTCCGGTTCCACCGTGCCCGTTGCCGTGATCGTGGCCGTCAGGTCTCCTTTTCGCACTTTGCTCGTGTGCCACATCGGTTTATTGGCATGATGCGATTGCCAGAACCAAACTCCGGCGGCGCCCGCCAGCGCCAATACCACTGCCGCAGTTGTAATCAGTCTTGAGGATCCTCTCATATTCTAAATCCGAATCTAAATCTCGCCGTCCATCCGGGAGGCTGGCTGCATGGTTGCGCCAGCGCTCAAAATAAGCAAATCACAAAATCCGCTAATTCGGGATTAGTTTAGATGCAGCCGGGCCGCGAATTATTCAGATGTTTTCTCACGGGGCCAGCCGGTCGATTTTCCAGGAGGCATCGGGCTGGCGGGTGTACAGAAACCGGTCGTGCAGGCGGCTGGGCCGGCCTTGCCAGAATTCGATCTCCCGGGGCGCCACGCGGTAGCCGCCCCAAAACGAGGGCAGCGGCACCTGGCCTTCGCCGAATTTGCGCTTCATTTCCTCCCACTTCTCCTCCAGCAACGACCGCGTCGTGATGACCGAACTTTGCGCCGATACCCAGGTGCCCAGTTGGCTCCCGCGCGGGCGCGTGATGAAATAGGCGAGCGTTTCGGCGGTGGAAACCTTCTCCACCGGGCCGCAGACGATCACCTGCCGTTCCAGCGCCAGCCAGGGAAAGAGCAGCGAGACATTGGCGTTCTCCGCCATCTGCCGCGCCTTGCGGCTTTCCAAATTCGTGTAAAACACGAAACCGCGCTCATCATAACTTTTCAACAGCACCGTGCGCGCCAGCGGACGCGCATCCGCCCCGGCGGTGGCCAGGCACATGGCGTTTGGCTCGACGATCCGCGCGTCCATCGCCTCCTGAAACCAAAGCGCGAACTGATCGAGCGGGCTTGCCTTCAGGCCGCCCAGGTCCAATGCTCCGCGGGTGTATTCCGAGCGGGTTTCAATTTTCATGTCGTTGTCAATTATCCCGATGTCCTGGTGAAGCGTTGCCCTGGAACGCCAAAAAGTCAAAGACGATCACGCGCCTCTCATCGGGCTGGGAAAGAAATGACGGCCTCTCCCTTGGTGCCGACGGTTCAAATATATTGTCCGGTTTTCGTCCGGGCTTACATGTATAATGTGAATGATGGATGACGACATGGAATTGCTGCGGGAGTATGCCACCCGCCGTTCCGAACACGCCTTTGCCACGCTCGTGGCCAGGCATATCAGTCTGGTTTATTCATCGGCGCTACGGCAGGTGCGCGATCCCAATCTGGCGGAGGAAATCACCCAGGCAGTGTTCATCATTTTGGCCGGGAAGGCGGCCTTGCTCCACTCAAAAACCATCCTTTCCGGTTGGCTCTATCGCACCACCCGCTTCACGGCGGCCAATGTGCTGAGAACCGAATCCAACCGTCAACGCCGGGAAAAGGAGGCACAGATGCAATCCACGATTGACAATGCTCAGGAGGAGGCGGTCTGGAAGGAGTTGTCGCCCTTGCTCGACGAAGCCATGAACCGGCTCGGCCAGACTGACCGCGACGCGCTGCTGCTGCGCTATTTTGAGAACAAAAGTTTTCGAGATGTAGGGGTGGCTTTGGGCGCGAACGAGGAGTCCGCCAGGAAACGGGTGGCGCGGGGCTTGGACAAACTCCGCGTTTTCTTCGTCAAACGCGGCGTCACGTTGTCCGCCGTCGCGATTGCAGGGGCCGTTTCGGCCCATTCTGTCCAAGCCGCGCCCGTCGCCCTGGCCAAAGCGACCACGGCCGCGGTCCTGGCCCACGGCGCGGCATCCAGCAGCTTAACCTTAACCCTCATCAAAGGATTGGTCAATATGTTTGGACGCTTGCAAATCATCTGGGCCGACGGCGGCTATCTCGGAGCCTTGGTGCGATGGGTCAAACAACTTCGTCCCTATGGCAAGCTGAAACTGGAAATCGTGCGGCGTTGCGATCGTGTCAAAGGTTTTAAAGTGCTGCCCAAACGCTGGATTGTAGAACGAACCTTTGGTTGGTTCTTCAAATCGCGGCGGCTGTGTCGCGACTACGAAGTCCGCATCGACCATAGCGAGGCGATGCTGCGGATTTGCATGATCCGCCTGATGGTTAAACGCTTGGCGTCGATATGAAAATGGCATTTTCAAAACACGCTCTAACATTGAAACAGTGGAATGAATGTGCCCGGCCTGGCGCATACGCTAAAGCGGCTTTGTGCTGCCATTTCGTCCTTGGTGCTTGGATACCATTCATTTTCCCTCAGATGCACCCTCACCGCGCCGCGCGGAGCACAATTTCCTGCCCTTCGCAGGCGGCGTCCACTGTCAGCGTTTCACCCAGGGCGGCGACAAATTGCCGCGCCCACTCCACCATGCTGGAGAGCTTCAGATCGTCGTGGGTTGGATCGTGGTGAAAAAGGCACAGGCGCTTGACGTTGGCGCGCAAGGCCAGCGCCACCACGTCATCGACGCACCCGTGGCCCCAGCCGACGCGCGTCTGGTACTCCTCCGCGTCGTATTGGGAGTCGATGATGAGAATGTCCGCGCCGTGAATGAAATCGATCAGCTTCTGGTCCATCCGCCGCGCGAATGCCAGGATTTCCGTCGAGCCGTGCTGCGCCTTGGGGTCGGCGTTATACTTGTAACGCTGGAACGGCTCGTTGTCCGGCAGGTACGCGACGGACCCCGCGCTGGTGTTCAGGCGGTATCCGACGCAGATGCCCGGATGATTGAGGTACACCGTATCCACCTTGATGGGGCCGATTTGGAATTGCGGCTGTTGAAGCTCCCGCAGGACGATGTGGCTGGGCAGTTGCTGCCAGCCGACGGGAAAATAGGGGCTTTCCATCTGGCTGGACAACGCCGACAGCAACCCCGCCCGCGCGCCCTCGTAGCCCAGGATGCGAAGCCGGTTCTTTGGGTTGTAGGCCGCGGCGAAAAAGGGCAACCCCTGGATGTGGTCCCAATGCGTGTGGCTGATCAGCAACGTCAAGCAAAGTGGCACGCCCTTGAATTCCCCGGCCAGCCGCAACCCCAGCGGCCGGATGCCCGTGCCCGCGTCCAACACCACCAACTGGCCGTCGGCCCGCACCTCGACGCACGCCGTGTTGCCCCCGAAGAGCAGCGTCGAGGCCCCCGGCGTGGCGATTGAGCCGCGCACGCCCCAGAACCGCACCAGCGTCTCCCCTTCCGGGACCGCTTCGCGCGATAAGGGCGGAAAATCCGGGTCGTCGCGTTCGGGCGCCGCGAGGCGGTCGGTCGTTTGCGTGTCGCCGGGCGTGCCTTGGAGGGATTTGAGAAGGCGGAGGAGGTCGGATTGCAAAATCGGCTTGACCATGCACTCATCGGCGCCCGCCTGGAACGCCGTTTGACGGTCCACTCCGTAACCGCCGCTGGCCGTGACGACGATTTGAGTGCCGGGGAGCTTTTCGGGTTTGGCGCGCAGAAAGCGGCAGAGTTGGAAGCCGGTATAAAGCGGGGCCAGCAGATCGCAGAGGATGAGGGCGGGCTTTTTCTCCAGGGCCAGGGCCAGACCCGTGGCCCCTTCGTCCGCTTCGAGCACATTCCAACCCGCCTCGCGCAGCCATTGCGCCAGCGCGTGGCGGGTGACACGATCCTCGTCGATCAGCAAAGCGCTCTTCATCCTAGTATGCCGCCATCATCATCCCTTGCGCCGAATAATACAACCTCTAATCCTCCCGAAACTGCGGATGGCATCGCAGCTTCTCCCACGTTTCCGCGCTAAGATGCGCCTGGCGATAAACCGGTTCCCAGAGCGGCTCGGCGCTGCGCGAATGGCGGGCTCGTTGCAGCCATTCCCGCGGCAGCGGCTCCGCCAGCAGTTCCGGCGCGTTCGCCGCGATGGTCGTCTGCTCTTTCTCCCCGGTGGCCCGCCCGATCCCCACGAAGAACCCCGCCAGCAACAGCGTGACCCGCAGCATCGTGCTGCGAGAATACGTCGGCATCGCGCAGGGCCGTCGCGGATCAAGCCAGCGGTGCAAATCCGAAAAAAGCGCCGCCGTCCACATCGCCGGATTCTTGGCGGGCGAAAAGGCGTCAAATAAAATGGCGTGCGGCGGCGGGGCGGGCGGGATGGCGGCCCGCAACAGTTGGGGAAAATCGCCCTGGCGGAATTCCCATTGCCCGCGGGCCAGCGCCGCGCGGCCCGTGTCTAAAAGCTCCCGCGCCGTTTTATCGTATCCGGCCAGATACCCCAGCTCCGCCGAGTGGCGCAGGGCGAATTCCAGCGGCGCGCGCGTGCGGTCGAAGCTGACCATCCGCAGGGAACAGGGCAAATCCGCGGTGGCGCGCAGCACGGCAATGGCGTTGGCGGCCGCGCCCAAGCCGACATCCCACACTACGAATTCCCCAAGCCTCCCCGCCCGCCGCCGCAGGTCCAGTTGCTTGACGTAAAGCGCCTCCGCCTCGGCCGCCGGGCCGATCACGGGATGAAACGTCTCGTCTTCCGCCAGCGAGCGGACGCTGTAAGCGCCGTTTTTCAGCCGGACGAGTTGGTAATTATCCGCATTCAACGGCCCCATGATGCGGCGGCAACCGGAAAAAGTCGCTCTATTTGAAAATTTCGGCAAAGAACTTCGTCATGGCTTCCCAGGATCGTTTGTCCGCCCTTTCATTGTAAGCCGCGCCTTTGGAATTGTCGTTGCCCGCGTTGGGTTGGGTAAAGGCATGGACGGCGCCGCCGTATTTGATGAGCTGCCAGTCCACGCCTGCGCCGCGCATTTCGTTTTCAAAGGCGGCCATGTCCTGTGCGGATTCAAATGGGTCATCCGCACCGTGGCACACCAGCACCTTGCATTTGATGTTTTTCCCATCCGTTGGCGTCGGCGAATCGAGTCCTCCGTGAAAACTGACAACCCCTGCCACGTCCGCGCCGCTGCGGGCCAGCTCAATTACTGTTGTCCCGCCAAAACAATAACCGATGGCCGCGACGTGTCTTTGATCCACCAGCGGCTGCCGGCGCAACGCGGCCAAAGCGGCATTGACGCGGGCTCGCAGAAGTTGACGGTCTCCCTTGTATTTGCCGGCCACAGTCCCTGCGTCCTGAGTGCTTGTCGGGCGGACCCCTTTGCCGTAAATGTCCGCGCAAAACGCAACGTATCCGAGTTGGGCCAGCATTTCCGCGCGTTTCTTTTCGTAATCCGTCAAACCCATCCATTGATGGACAACCAGGATGCCGGGCCGTTGACCCTGAACGGCATCGTCGTAGGCCACAAAACCCTCAAGCGTCGCATCCCCCTGTTTGTAATCGAAAGTTTCGGTATGGATGGCCGCGCGCAAGGCATGCGAGCTTATGGCAAAAAGCAGAGCGCAAATCAATCTCTTCATAGCTCCGAAACAATAAGCTGTCGCGCAAAAAGTGCAAGTTCACGCAAGTGTCGTCCCGCCTGATGTTGAATCGCTTGGTGTAACCCCCCGGCAACCACTTCATTCCGATCACCAGGCTGGCCTGCGGCGTCTCAAGCGTATCCGGCTGATAAAGCACGTCTGCCAGATCATAGTTTCTCACCGCTGAGACTCGCTGCCTGCTAATCGCACGGTATCAGCATGGCCAGGAACTGACTGGGGGACCGGGCCATCAATTTTGCCAAAGGCGCGATCATAAGTTGCTTTTTCGACCGGCTTCCATCCTCGCCGCCAGCCAGCAAAGAACACGGCGCGTCAGACCCGGCGTGAACATCCAACTGACGTGGCCGTGCGGCAGCCTCCAGATTTCCGGCTGTTTCCATTTTTGCCAGAGTTCCTCTGTCCGTTCCGCCCCCACGAGCAAATCGTAGCGTCCCTGAATCAACAAAATATTTTCTTTGGAAATAACCGGCCGGCTCAACGTCAAATTCATCGGCGTCTTGTCCAGCGCTTCGCGCGCTGTTTTTTGTTTTTCCAGTGCTTTGCGCATCGGCGCCCAAAGAACGCGTTCACCGCGTGTCGCGCGATAATCCCGGCGCACGCCTGGCACCGCGAGAACAATTGCTATCAGTCGTGAATCGCGCGTTGCCGCCAACCCGGCGAGCCATCCGCCAAGTGAAATGCCGAATAATGCAATGGAAGGACAACCCTGGTTCAGCAGCCAGCCAGTGAGGGCGCGAATTTCAGCAACCGCTTGCGCAAATGCTTCAGCCACCCGCAGATGGTCGAATGCGTCAACACGATGGACGCTGCGTTGAAAATGGTAAGGCGCGACCAATGTCGCCGCGTTAAATCCCGCGCGATGAATCGCAGGAACCGTTAACGGAAAACGATACCGGTGATTCAAATAATCGCCGCCGCCATGCAACAAAATGAGGGTCGGGAATTCCTGCCAATCCTTTGCGCGACGATAAAGGCGTCCATGAACGACATTGTTTTCCGCAAACTCGCCCGGTCGCGGCGATGGAAATGCAAAGTGAATTTCCGATTTGAATTCCAGTTCGGCGGGGTTGCTTTCGGCGGGAATGAAATTCGGTCCATTTAGAAACTCAATGGCTTCCGTCAATTTTGAATCGCCCCTGGCACATTTTCGAAAAGAGGGGAGCATCCAGACGGCTTGTAGGAAATACCAGTCAATGAATTTTGCCAGGGGTGCAATCATACCTTACCATCTTCGTCCGTCATACCAGATACGAGCGGCGTCGCGGTCTTTTATCGCGTGGTGTGGATCGAAGATGATGTAATACAGCAGTCTGAATTGTCCGATTTGCTGGCGTGCGGTGTAAAGCCGCATTCTTCGCGCGGAGGTTACGACCGGATGCCGGTGCAGGATGACAAATCGTTTTCTGGTTGTTCTTGCCAGATGTTTCAATCGCCGGGCTAATTCCACGTCTTCTCCGCCATACGCTTCGTTGCTGAAGCCCCCGAGATTTCGGAACGCCGCCGTTTCGATGAAAATCAACGCGCCGGAGAGCATTCGCCGCCAGCGGAAGCCGAGATTCACGAGGGGCGTCAGCAGTTCGATGATGGGAATTTTTTGATCCCAACGGATGGTCGCGCCCCCGGCGATGCAGTTGCCGGATTGGATTTCCTTCGCCATGTCGGCGAACACTCCCGCGCTGGGATGGGAATCAGCATCCACGAAGACCAGCCAGTCGCCGGTGGCCGCCGCCGCGCCTGAATTTCGGGCGCGGGAGATTTGATTGACCGGCTCGAACACGACGTTCGCACCCGCCGCCCGGGCGATCTCTGCCGTGCGGTCGGTGGAATTGTTGTCGCAGACGATCAATTCAGTTCCCCAACCGATGTTTGCCAAAGCGCCCGCCGCCGCCTTGATTTGCGCGAGGGTTTCCCCGAGGAATTGTTCCTCGTTGAAAGCCGGCACAATGATGGAAATCTTCATGGCAACTTGCAATCCCGCTCAAATTTCAAATGAATACTATGCCGCCTAGCGTTAGACCACACAGTCATTGACTGCGTTTAGTCGTGGCGTCAGCCAGCGAAGGACGCGACTTGTCAAACCCAGCACGAACCCACAACAAACGCCAATGTGGCCGTGCGGCAACCGCCAGATGCCGGGCTGTCCCCACGCTCGCCAGAGGTCCTCTGTATCCTCCTTTGGGCACATCATCGAATCATGAAACGCTTCGAGTAATAATATATTTTTCCCGGGGATGACCGGTTGGGTCACGGTCAAATTCAACGCAGTGAGATTTAACATCTCACATATCTCGCGGACTTTCGGCAAGTTTTTCCGAATACGAGGATTGACGGCCCGTTGCTCCAACCAAGGATTCATCCTCGCGCACGTCGCGCCCAGAACGACAGCGGCCAGGCGCGCATCGCGGCACACCGCCAGCCCCGCATACCACGCTCCCATTGAATAGCCCCACAGCGCCACTGCAGGGCAGCCTTTGCCCAGCAGCCACACGGTCAAGGCACGAATTTCGGCAACCGCCTGCGCGGTTGCCTCCGCAAACTGAAGGCAATCCGAATAGGCGAGCGAACCACCAAGCTGGCGGGGACGGCGTTGAAAGTGGTAAGGCGCCACTAATGAAGCTGCATTAAATCCTTCCCGATTGCATCGGCGAGCGATCAACGGAAATCGGAATTTGTAATTGAGGGAGTCGCCCGACCCATGCAGCAGAATGACCACGGGCCGTTCCTGCCATCGCTCGCCACAGCGGAAAAGCTGGCCATGAACAATGTTGTTCTCCGCGCAGTTGCCAGGTCGCGGCGAGGGAAAGTGAAACTGCGTTCCCGATCCGCCGGGATCAAACTCAACCCGCGCCGGCAGGCTTTCGTCGGGAATGAACTCCGGCCCCTTGAGGAATTCGAGCGCTTCCTCCAGCCGGGGATGTTGCATACTGTCAGACGGCATCATCACGGACACAGCCTGAATGGCCGACCAGTCAATGAATTTTGCCAATGGCGCGATCATTTGTCTTGAGTTGGGGATAGGGCGGCCAGCCACACTTTCATTCGATTCCGCCGATGCAATGCTGGCGGGAGCATTCTTGCAATCATAACATTTCCCAATCCTGTCCATCCTGGTCATCTTGTCAAATTCCTTTTCATTGCGGTCTCAGCAGCCCGCAACGCGGGCAGCCAACAATTTGTTCACTCCCCTCCGCGCGAGAAATGTCCCTTTGCCTCGTTATCTGATTGGCGCCCAACGGCTACGGGGCGTCATCGGGCGGCGGCAGAATGTCGGCGAAGAGCGGGAGCAGGTAATCGGGCAGCATTGTCGCGGCGTAACTGGACGGAATCCCAGAGCTGGATGTTTGGCTGCCGTTTGCCGAGCGGATGCAAACACCCCAATTCCCGTCAGGATGGCGGGTAACGGAGACGACCGTTGGCCTCTGGCCGGATAGATTATCCAGCCAGTCCGCAGCCGCATTCGTGACCAAACCGGCCCTCTGTGCTCCGAGATTCTGCTGGAGAATCTGTTGGATTTGGTCGAGGAACGCCGTGCCTTCTTCGGGCATGGCGGGGATTTGAACGGTGACAACCGGACCGTCGGCATTGGCATCCGGCAGGGACTGGTCTGAAGTCTGGGCATTTGATACTTGCAGCGCATGATAGTCCGCCAAGGCTTGCCGCAACTGATTATCCAGCGCGCGGCGCGCCGGATCGTCCAGGGCCAAAACGGAGGCGGCCTCCCTGGTCATTCCACCGTCCTTCTCAAAGACGCGTGGCTGTAATCGCGGCAGAAAATCTTTCGGCACCCAGATGTAAGGGGACTGCGAATTCCAATCCGGCAGCGAGGCGGGGGGATTGGCCCATCGGCTCTCCGGGTCCAATTTGGCGGCCGCTTCTTGAGATTGTGAGACGGCGGCGAGGGCTTGCGCGCGCGCCTTGTTTTGCGTGTCGCGCGCGCGGCGGGCCAAATCGAGGGTGGCCTCATCGGCGGCGAGGCGGCCGCGCAATTGAGCCAGGCGCGCCTCGGATTGCAGGAGGGCCCGCCGCGTGTCGAGCAATTTCCATCGAGATGGAATCCACAGCGCCAGCGCGGCCAGGAAAATGAGCAGGACGAAAGCGGATTTTTTCATGGCGCGGGGTTCTGCATGGCGTCCAGCCAGTCTTGCACATAGGGCTGGAAGAGCAGCGGGACATCATCAATCGCCACACCGCATGACATGCTGGACTGGTTGGGCGGCGACGTGGAAAGCGAAAAACTGAGCCACTTGTCCCCGGGTTTGGGCTGGTAAAATCGGGCGCGAAAGCTCGAATTGAAGAGCGCTTGAGCAGAGTTAATGCCGGAATAGTCCTCTGTGAGCGGCATCCAACCGGCCAGAGCATTTGTGAAAATCCCGCCGCGCTCATCGCCCAGGACGGAGGTCACCTGGCCGAAGAAATCCTGCCGCAATCCGATCATTTGGTTGGACCCGATATAGGGAACGTCAAACACCCTGGTCTGATCGGCGGTGTGGCCATTCAGGTCGTCCGCACCGGGAGGGACCTGCCGCATGTTTTGCGCTTCCCGCGTTTCATAGGCGGCAAGGAATTGGGTGACGGCGGCTTGAGTCTGTGCGGCTTCGTCGGCGGTCATTTGCAGGAGTTGTTTGATTTCGTCCGATATGTGCCCGCGCCGGGTGCGAACGGCCGCGCCGCGCATGGGAGCCAGGACAGATTTCGGCAGGCGCGCATAGGGCGAGTTGTCGTCCCAATGATAGACCGGCCGGGCGGAGGCGGCGGTGAATTGCTGTTTGAGCGCGTCAAGATGAGAATTCAATTTGGCGGCATCCGCTTGCGCCCTTTCGGCGGCCTGGCGGATTTGGCGCGCGGACGTCTCCACGGCATCAGCCTGGCGGGTGGCGTTGGCGATTTGGACGTCCACCGCCGTTTGCTCGCGCGCGAGGGCGGCCTGGGTGAAGTGTTGCCACGCCAGGGGGGCCGATGCCAAAGCGAGGCAGGCGGCCGAGGTCTGGATTTTGGTGAGTTTCATAATGTGGAATAGAATAGAATTGACAGCGCCGCCGGCGCCCCCCGACGCCAGGGCGATGTTGGCGCAGCAAACCGCCACCGCGGACGGAGCGGCCTGTGTGGCCGAGGAGAGCAGGGTTGCGCCGCCGCCGGCTGGAATGGCGAAACCGCGCTGGCGGAAGAAATTGCCAAGCCGTTGGAGCGCGCGCGAAACCCGCTTGCGCGCGGCGTCTTCATCGACGCCGAGCACCACGCCCACTTCGCGCAAACTGCGGTCTTCGAGGAAGCGGAGCACCAGCGCCAGGCGGTCGCCCTCGCGCAGGTCCAGGAGCGCGTCATCCAGCAGCGGCAGCAAAGCGGCGAAGGGCGAAGCGCCTTCATGCTCCAGCGAGATGACTTCGAAGGCGGTTTGCTCGCGTTGGCGGCGGCGCAGTTCGGAGCGGATTCGAGCTTTGGTTTCCAACACCGTCGCCCGGTAAAGCCAGCCGGCCAGCGTCTCCATCCCCGCCAGGCGCGGCGCCTTGCGCGCCAGCGAGATGAACACGTTCTGCGTGATCTCCTCGGCCAGGGCGACGTCGCCCGTCTGGCGGCAGGCCGTCGCATAGACCAGGTGGACGTGGCGCTGGACCAGCGCGCGGAAGGCCGTTTCCGAGCCGCGGGCGTAGGCGCTCACCAAGTCTTGATCAGGCGCAACAGCGGTCATTCATCATAAAGCTGCCGCCGCCGCGGCAAATCGGACAGCCATTTTGGCGGTCAATTGTTCTTTTGTCGCGGAGGGGAGGGGATTAGAATGGGGGCATGGATGCTTTACTGAGACTTTTGCAGGAAAACGCGGCGCTGAAGCCGGAGCAGTTGGCCAAGATGCTCAACTTGCCCGCGGCCGAGATCGCGGCGCAAATCAAAACTTATGAAGACCAGCAGGTTATCCTCGGCTATCGCGCCGTGTTGAACGAGGAGAAGACCGGCGCGGACGTTGTCAGCGCCGTGATTGAAGTGAAGATCACGCCCGAACGGGGGGGGGGCTTCGATCGGCTGGCCGAACGCATCGCCAAATACAGGGAGGTGCGCTCCTGTTACCTGATGTCGGGCGGATTCGATCTGCTGGTGGTGGTGCAGGGCGCCAACTTGCGCGAGGTGGCGAGCTTTGTCTCTGAAAAGCTGGCCACCATCCACGGCGTCATTTCGACCGCGACCCACTTCATGCTCAAGATTTACAAGGAACAAGGCATGATGGCCGTCGAGGAAAAGAACGAGGAGCGCCTGGCCGTCTCGCCTTGAACGCGGCTTACAACTGTTTCATCGCTCCGTCCAGCGCGGCGTAAAGCTGGTTCATCGTCGCCTCGGTTTCGTCGCCCATGTTGGAAATGCGGAAGGTCGTGCCCTTGATCTTGCCGTAGCCGCCATCGATCAAGAATCCCTGGTCCTTGACCAGTTTTTGCAGTTTGGGCACATCAACGGCGCGGCCGCCCGGCTTGGCTCCATTGTTGACACAAGTGAGCGTGACGGACTCGAAACCGCTCTCCGGGAAGAGCGTGAAACCGTGTTTGGCCGCCCAGGCGCGCGTCATCTCGGCCAGCTTCTTGTGCCGTGCGAAACGGGCCTCCAGTCCCTCGGCGAATATATCGTCCAGTTTCGAGGCCAGGGCATGGACGTGCCCGATGCTGGGCGTGCTGGGCGTCATGCTCTGCTCGGCGTTCTTCTGGAATTCCACGAAGTCAAAATAATAACCCCGGTCCGTCGCGCCCGCCGCTTTGGCCAGCGCCGCGGGCGAGCAGACGAAGACCGCCAGGCCCGGGGGCAGCGCGAACGCCTTCTGCGTCCCCGCCAGCAACACATCCACCCCCAAGGCGTCGAATTCCAGCTTCACCGCCGACATCGAACTGACGGCATCGACAATGAACATGACGTCCGGGAATTTTTTCTTGAGGGCGGCGATTTCGTAAATGCGGCTCATCACGCCGGTGGAGGTTTCGTTATGGATGATGGTCAGGGCGTCGAATTGGCCCGTGGCGAGCCTGGCCTCGACCTGTTCGGGGCGGATGGGCGATCCCCAGGGCGCCTGCAAAGCTTCCGCCTCCTTGCCGCAGCGTTTGGAGACATCGAACCATTTGTCGGAGAAAGCGCCGCACATGCAATTGAGGACGCGTTTGCGGACCAGGTTGCGCGCCGCTCCCTCCATAACGCCCCAGGCGGAGGAGGTGCTCAGGAAGACCAACTGTTTGGTGTAAAGCAATTGCTGCAATTGCGGTTGGATTTTGGCGTAGAGGTCTTTGAACCCCTGGCCGCGATGGCCGATCATCGGCTGGCAAAACGCCTGGAACGTTTTGGCGCTGACTTCCACCGGCCCTGGAATATGCAATTTGACGTGTGTCATAGTTTAATGCGCGCAGGCGTTGCTCCGCCTGCCACGGGGAATTTTTCACAAACGCGGGCCGCAGGCAAGAAAAACCCGGGAAAATCCAAGGCGCAAGGCGCAAATCCGCGATGCAAACTGATAGGGCGTATCTCAATTTCTGGACACGCCCGGCTCGGCAGGAGCCTCGCCCTGCCGAGATTGTTGGGGCGAGGCTCCCGGCGAGCCTTAGGAGGCGTAAATAAATTAAGGTGGCAATTTGACTGGTTCTTTTGGCGGCTGGCGGCGTTGCTCCTCAGTCGAAGATCCACTGGGGATATTCTCCTTCGTCGCGCCTTGCCATCCGCCAAAATCCCTGCGTCATCTTGCTACCTTAATTTATTTACGCCTCCTTTTGCCTGGCATCGCTCAAAAAATGAGCTGCGCCCGAACTGATAACGGTTGAGATTTCAGGAGCGACATCGGGCCTGTTTCGTGATTGAATGGCGCCGTGCAGATCGGCTCCCTGGAATTAAAGTCGAACTTGTTTCTGTCGCCGCTGGCGGGCTACACCAACCTGCCCTTCCGCCTGACACTTCGCGAAATCGGCGGCCTGGACCTCGCCACCACCGACCTTGTCAACGCCAGATCGCTCCTGGAGAAGAATCCCAAGGCGCTCAAATTGATCGAAACCTGCCCCGCTGACCGGCCTTTGGCAGTGCAACTTTTCGGTTCCGTCGCCGCGGAGATGCGGGACGCGGCGGTGTATCTGGAGTCCATCGGCGTTGCGGCGGTCGATATCAACATGGGTTGTCCGGTGCGCAAGGTGTGCCGGGTGGGCGGCGGTTCGGCGATGATGACGGAAATGGAGAAGACGGCGCTTCTGGTGCGCGGGATGGCCGGGGCGGTGAAGATTCCCGTCACCGCCAAGATGCGGCTGGGATGGGACGACGCGAATATCACCGCGCCTGATCTGGCGCGGGTCCTGGAGGACGCGGGCGCGGCGGCGCTATTCGTGCATGGGCGGACGCGGGAGCAGGGATTCGGCGGCACGGTGAACCTGGCGGGAATCCGGGCGGTGGTTCAGGCGGCGCGGCGAATTCCGGTCATCGGCAACGGGGACGTGACGACGCCGCAGGCGGCCAAAAAGATGTTGGACGAGACGGGTTGCGCGGGAGTGAGCATCGGGCGGGGCGCGTTTTACCAGCCGTGGATATTCCGCCAGACGGCGCATTTTCTGCGGACGGGCGAGCTTCTGGCGGAGCCGGATTTTGAAGAACGGGTCGGGGTGATGTGCCGGCATCTGGAGTGGATGGCGCGAGTGTTTGGCGAAGCGCATGGCTGCCGGATGTTTCGGAAGATCGGGCCGTGGTACGCCCGGCGTTTCGGCCCGGCCAGCGAGTTCAAAAAGCGCATCGTGGCGCTGTCCAGCCTGGCTGAATTTCACGAGATTCTGGACAATTACCGGCGCTGGCGGGAGCAATTCCTGGATGAGCGGGGCGAACTGAAGCCCAAATTCCGTCCGCCGCCGATGGCTTCCTCATTCATGCGGGAACCGGGCGCGGTCGCGCGGGAGCAGATTCCCGTGCCGAAAGGGCCCGTGGACGTTTGGTAGCCTCAATGATGATGATGGCGGAAGAGTCGCTCGCGATTCACGTAAAGATACCAGACGATGAGGACGTTCACCACCGTGATTACCAGCATGATGTGCGAATACTTTCGGGCCAGTTCGTAAACCTCAATCGGCACGAAGAAAGCCGATTCCCCTATGGCCAGCCAGCCGGCCCAGCCGGCGCGGCAGAGCATCCCGATCCCTTCCACCAGCGGAAAGAACGAAAAGGCCATGGTTGATACGGCGAAAACCCGGACCTGGTTCACAGTCACGTTGTCAATTTGCTGGGCGATGTGGTGGAAAAACCTGGCTTCCGGGTGGATGCGGAGGTGCTCGGCAAAGGGGGTTTTCAGAAGGTCCGCCCATTCCTGCGAAAGATTGTGGGTGGCCTGGAAATAGAGGGCGATGCCGAATGCCAGAAAGACAATGCCTTTGACGAGCTTGAAGATGATGATGGCGTAGAGCGTGGGGGCGCGCTTGAGCGGGACTTGCTGCGTGCCGACGGACCATCTTTGCATGGCCGTGTTCGTGTGCGTTGACATTATCTGATTCTCTCCAGCAGCAGGGCCGGCAATTCCTCAATTCTGACGCGGCTCTGTTTCATCGTGTCGCGCTCGCGCAAGGTGACCGTGTTTTTCAGTTCATCCCCCTTTTCCCCCAGCGTGTCGAAATCCACCGTGACGCCAAACGGGGTGCCGGCCTCGTCCTGGCGCCGATAGCGCCGGCCAATGGCTCCGGTGTCATCATAAAATACCGTCATTAACGGTCTTAGCAAGTCTCTAATTTCCAGCGCCTTTTGCACCAGTTCCGGCCGGTTCTTGAGCAGGGGAAAAATCGCAACCTTCAAGGGGGCGACGCGCGGATGGAAACGCATGACGATGCGCTTCTCCAGTTTGCCTTTTTCGTCCGGGGCCTCGTCCTCGCAGTAGGCGTTGCATATCAGCGCCAAGGCCAGCCGATCCACGCCGGCGGACGGCTCAATGACATGGGGGACATAGAAGCCGCTGGCCAGGCCCGCGGCGTCCCGCGCGGCCAGCTTGTCGGCGCTTTGGGGCGGTTCGTTCATCTTGACAAGATATTGCCGGCGCGCCTCAAGGTAACGGCCCGACAGAGCCGCCTTTTTCGCATCGTCCAGTTTCGGCCAGGCGGCCTTGAGTTCCTCGTCAAAAACCGTCATCGCCTTGCCGGAAAAACGCTGGTGCTGCGACAAATCAAAATCTCCGCGGGCCGCCACGCCTTCGAGTTCCTCGCCCGTCAATTCACCCGCGTCGTTGCGTTTGCTGAACGGGAATTTGTAGAGAATATCCACGGTCGCGCGGGCGTAGTGGGCCAATTCTTCCGGTTTCTGCCAGTACTCGACCAGGCTGGCGCGCGGCAGGCCGATGGCCTCGTAGAACGCCAGACGTTCCTCGACCCAGTACTTGTGCCACATTTGCCAGCCCCAATTGGCCTGCGGCCTTCCGGGATGCCCGCCCGCTTCCGGCCGCGCCACGCTCCCATAAAGAGCTTCGATCACCTCATCCGGCCGGATGAAAAACTCCAGCTCCATCTGCTCGAACTCGCGCGAGCGAAAGGTGAAATTGCGCGGGTTGATCTCGTTGCGAAACGCCTTGCCAATCTGGCAAATCCCAAACGGCACTTTTTGCCGCGCCACTTCCGCGACGTTTTTGAATTGCGCGAATATGGCCTGCGCCGTTTCCGGCCGCAGGTAGGCGACGTTTTCCGCGCTTTCCACCGGGCCGACGTACGTCTTGAACATCAGGTTGAACAGGCGCGGCTCGGTGAGAAGGCTGCCGTTTTCGGGATTGAAGCGGGTCGAGTTCTCCACCGTCTCGGTCCGTTCGCCCAGCAACCGGGGGTCGATCAGGCCGCGCTGGCGATAGAAGGTCCAGGCCGTCTTGCGAACGAGTTGGAGACTCTTGCCGGGCAGCATGAGGACGGCGTACGGCTCGTCGCAAGTCTTGGAAGGGTCCGCCGGCGCGGGCGCGCCCTCCCCGGCGCCGGTGAAGTGGTAGGCGACGCCGCTTTGGGGGTCGATTTGGTCGGCGCGGAAGCGTTTTTGCGTCAGGAGACAATCGACCATGGGATCGGCGAAAGTGGTGGTATGGCCGCTGGCCTCCCAGATTTTGGGGTGCATGATGATGGTGGCGTCCAGCCCGGCGACATCATCGCGGCGCTGGGTCATCGAGCGCCACCAGTAGTCCTTGACGTTGCGTTTGAGTTCGGCGCCCAGGGGGCCGTAATCCCAAAACCCGTTGATGCCGCCGTAAATCTCCGAAGACTGGAAGACAAACCCCTTGCGTTTGCAAAGGGAGACAATCCGTTCCATTAAATCATTACCTTTGGGTTCTGCCATAGTCGCAGTGTTCTCGAATGCGAACCCGATGTCAAGGTGCCCCCAATCCTCGCCAAAGGAGTTTTTCTTGAACCGCGAACCATGCGAAATACGCGAAACATCTGGATTTTTCGCGTCGTTCGAGTATTTCGCGGTTCACTCGGTTGAACACAGATCGGAACCCTTTATCGTTAATCCTGAATCTCGTTAAGCCCCCCTTTTTTTCAGGACCTGGCGCAGAAACGGCAATTTAAGGTGCACAAGGGTGCACAAGGGTGCATAAGCCTGCACAAAAATGGAGCCCGGGAAACCCTCACCGCCGTCAATTTAAGATGCGAATAGGTGCGAATGGGGCACCCCACAGCCCGTCAGAACCCCCGTTTTGATAAACTGCCGGAGGGTGCCAGGGGGTGATATTCCGGGACGCCAGCGCGACAAGGGAAAACGACTCTTCTCGCGCAGAGGTGCGGAGGCGCAGAGGAAGAGTTTTAACCACGGATTTCACGGATTGACACGGATAAAGGAAATCCCATCAGTGCTATCCGTGAAATCCGTGGTTAAGTCCCTTTTCCTTTCCAGCGTCCCGGGGCCGGAAACGGGGCCGGCGCACCGCGCGAGGCGGACCTGCAGCCGCGACAACCAGGGCATGGCGTGGTTCAAACGGGTTCACCGCTCAAATGCCCCAATCCACAGCATTTCAAAGAACAATCCGCCCGCAGCCAATGCCGCCACATTACCACAAAAGTTACATTGTGCAAGTTGTTTTTTGATTCATTGCCAACTCCCTGGTCATTCAGGCCCGCGGATCGCCAAGAATTCAGATGTGCGAATAAATGACATCGAAGCAGGAACCAACACCGCATTTATGGGCGAATCGCTTCATGTGGACGCGCGTGAACTGGTGCGCGGTCAGGTAAAGATCGAGGTCAGCCAGTTTGCAGCAGCCTTTATACACTTCAAAATCGGCGGCTTCGGTTTTGATGAACTTAAAGCTCCCCAGGACATCGGCGGCGCCTTTGAGGACGAGCAGTTCAGCGCCTTGAGTGTCCATGACCAATGCATCGTAGAGGCTTAAACTCACGTGTTCGCGTTTGAGCAAAGAGGAGAGGGTGATGCTCTTGAGAGGGATCATTTCCGTAAACGTGACTCCCGGCCAGATTTCCTTGTGCGCGCCGAATTCGAAAATGGAGGACGATGCGCCTGTGTTGCTGCTAATATGCAAGGAGAAGTCCTTATCATCAGCATCAGCCACAAGGTAAGAAAGCGCCTTTTGCTTCGGATAAAGCCTGAGGGCTTTGGACAGCGTCTGGAAGATTTTGGGATTCGGCTCGATCCAAAGAACATTCAGGCCGTTTTCAGCATATCGGTCGCATTCCTGGCCAACATGAGCGCCGACGTGGATGATTCCCGAGACGCGCCGCAGGAAGAAATCTTCGGGGTGGAACACCCGTCTGTGCATTCGGCGCAGGAACTTTTCCAGCCGTGATCGCTTAAACCGCGGCGAATTTGGGTTTTGTCCCAATGAATCGAGGTATGCCTTTTCCCAGTCCTGATATTGGTCCGCGGATTGACTTGGAGTCGATGGTCCACTCATTTTAATCCATTGAACAGGCCAACGTTTCAGATAATATCATTTGATTTAGTATTTGGAATTGGGCAATCTGCGCAAGTCTAAAATTCGCAATTTAATGTCCTGTCTTGTGCCAACCGAAATCGAACCGCGCGGTCGAATCAGCAGGGTATTGTCCTTGTTCCGGTGGAAGCCCTTTGAGACCACGACGGCGGAAGGGCTGGCGCGGGAACGGCATCGGCGGATTGCTTTATCGACCGCTGCCTCCGGGCTGGCCAAGGGGGTGTCGGTGCTTGCGAATCTGATTCTTGTCCCCATGACGCTTCACTACCTGGGCCAGGAGCGTTATGCGATGTGGGCGATGATCAGCAGCCTGTTTCTCATGTTGAATTCGGCCGATTTGGGGATCGGCAACGGATTGGTCAACCTGGTGGCCGCGGCCAGCGGAAAAGGGGACAAGACGCTGATACGGAAGTACGTTTCGAGCGGGTTCTTCATGCTGTCGGCGGTTGGCGTTGGAATCGCCGTCATTCTGCTGTTGGCGTCGGCATTTATTCCGATGGCCAAGGTTTTCAACGCGACGTCCGCCTTGGCGCAAAGCGAGGCGGGCAGGGCGGTGGTTGTCGTTGCGCTGGTATTTGGCTTGGGGATGCCGTTGCTTGTGGGGTTGCGTTTTCAGGAAGGCCTGCAGGAGGGGTTCAATTCATACTTGGCGCAAATGGCGGGGAATATCCTGGCTTTGGGTTTCGCGCTCATTGTGGTCAAATTGAAATTGGGGCTGCCCTGGTTGGTGCTCAGTCTGCTGGGGGGGCCTCTGGTGGCAAACCTGGGAATCTTCATCGGCCAGTTCTTTGTGTTCAAACCGTGGGCGCGTCCGGCATGGGCGGATTGCGACCGGGGAACGACGCGGGGGCTGCTGAACACGGGTTTGATTTTTTTTCTGCTCAATATGCTGACCCTTCTGGGGTTGCAGGCGTTGGACCCGTTTGTGATTGCCCATGTGCTTGGGTCCACCGAAGGCGCGCGGCAGGTGACCGCCTATTCGGTCGTCCAGAAGCTCTCCCAAATCGCGTTTCTTTACTGGGCGCTGACCCAGGCGCTGTGGCCCGCTTACGCCGAGGCTATCGCGCGGAAGGACTTCAACTGGGTGCGAAGAACAATTCTGCGGTCGGTGCGGTTGAGCGTGGTTTGGGGCGGGCTGACCGGAGCGGCGCTGTACTTATGCGGCGGCTGGTTCATCCAGCGCTGGGTTGGGCCGGTGCTGTCGGCATCGGAATGCCGGAGCCTGCTTCTGGGCTTTGCTGTTTACATGGTGATTTACAGCTTCGTGCTGGCGTTGGCCGTCATAATCAATGGCGCACACCTGTTGAAGGAGCAGTTGGTCTTTCTTTCGATTGCCGCGCCGCTCGCGTTTATCCTGAAGTTTTTCTTGTGCCGCGAATTCGGCGCGGCGGGAGTCGTTTGGGCCAGCAGTGTCGCATTCGGAGTCGCATTTATCTTGCCTGCCGGGTTGCTTGTGCGTAAGACTTATTGGTCTTCGGCGCTGGCGGAGCAAACCAAATGAACTCGTCACAGTGTCCAGTATGCTTTGGCGCAAGACTGAAAGAATGGGGAACGAAGAACGGCTACCCTATCTATCAATGCACAGAATGCACCCATGTCTTCGCCGGAGAAGTCAAGCTCGCGAGCAACATTGAGGACGAGGCGGAATTCCGCCGGCATATCACGAATGGGGCGGCGGACGACGATCAGGCTCAATATGAGCAATTGTGCCGCGGAGAACGGGAGGGAGGGCATGTGTTTCTCACTACGCGAATGATTCTGGATGATTTGCAACGCCAACAATGCGAGAACAAGGAGTGGCTCGATATAGGCTGCGGGTCAGGTTACCTGCTGGCCAATCTCCAGCGTCGGGGCGTCAAACCGACGGGAATTGAGCCGGGCGGCTGGGGACAGATTGCCGCGCGCGAGAAGAAGGTCCAGGTCGTCCACGGGCTGCTTGAATTGGGGACATTCTCAAAAAAATTCGACTATGTATCCGCCACCGACGTTCTGGAGCACCAGTCAGACCCGTACGTGCTCATGAAACTGATCCGGCACTATTTGGCGGACACGGGCCGGGCATACCTGTCATTTCCGCTCGCTGACACATTTCGGCCCTGGCTGATGAGGGCGCGATGGGCAATGGTGATACCGCCAACGCACTGCAGTTTTTTCACTCGCAAAAGCTTCGCGCGGCTTGCGGCAAAAGTCGGCTTTAGGATTGAGAAGTTTGCTCAATACAATAGCACGGGCTTTCGCGGCTGGGGAAGGTTGGGGCTGCGGTTGGCGGCCGCCAATAAGATTGGCGATGCGCTCAGGATTGGCGATCAAGGGTTGGTTGCGATTTCACCATTGGCCCCGCGATGTGATGTCAAACTCCCAGCGGCCGCCGATGACTAGAAATTCCTTATGAAATCGAATATCGAGTGGGAAAAGTGGGGCGAGCATGACCCTCTTTATGCCGTGGCGAGCTGGCCGGGGAAGGAGCGCGGAAGCTCCAATGCGTGGACTGACGCTGAGTTTTATGAGTTGGGCCGCTCGGACTGGGCCGATTTCTTGAAGCATTGGCAGCAGTACGGGTTGAAACCCGGGCATTGTGTCGAAATTGGCTGCGGCGCGGGACGCATGACCAAGCAGCTCGCCGGGACATTTCAGCGCGTTACGGGAGTGGATGTCTCTCAACATCAGTTGGACTATGCGCGGGGCCACATCTCTGCTTCCAACGTCACATTGACGATTACGGACGGCACTCGGCTGCCTGTGGCGGATCGATCATGCGATGCGGCATTTTCAACGCATGTTTTTCAGCATTTTGAGTCTCACAATGACGCGCTCCAGGTTTTTCGCGAGATCCACCGCGGTTTGGTTGAAGGAGGGACGTTGATGATTCACCTTCCGCTTTATGACTTGCCGGAGGTGGAGGCTTCGATGATTCTCGCGCCGGTTGCTTTTCTGTGCAAGAAGCTGAATGACCTGCACAAGAGGCTGAGTGACCTCAAGGTGGCGATTAGGCGCCGCCAACTGCGCAAAGGGAAGTGGAAATCGGTGATGAGAATGCTGTACTTCGATCGTCGCCGATTGATCCGCGAACTTCGTGACATCGGCTTTTCGGACATAGAGTTCAGCATGTTTGCCATGCGGAGTAATAATGATTACCATGGAGTTGTGCTTGCAACCAAGCGCGCCGCATAATGTTATTCTCCATCGTCACCCCGTCGCTCAATTGCAAGGATTTTATTACCGACAATATCGCTTCCGTGCGCAAACAGGGCTTTGGCCCGGACGAGTTGGAGCATTGGGTGATCGACGGCGGGTCCACGGATGGGACGCTCGACATTTTGGCGCGCGAGACCGATGTGAAATGGATTTCCGAGCCTGACAAGGGGCTTTCTGACGCGGTAAACAAAGGGATTGAGCGAGCGGCGGGAGAATGGATCCTCTGGCTCAACGCGGATGACTATCTGGCGGATAATGCTTTAAAGACACTCATTGAGTACGCGCGCAAATACCCCGACATCCGGGTTTTTTGCGGGGATGAAACCGTCCTGCGCTACGACGGGACGGTGGAACAAACGTTGCAGGGCTGGGACTATAGTTTGGAAGGCTTGCTGGGCACCCGAACCAGCATGAACCAAGCTTCGACATTTGTGCATCGCGAAGTTTATCAAAAAGCCGGCCTGCTGGACGTTTCAATTCGAGACGCAATGGATTACGAGTGGCTGGTACGGGCCATGCACCATTACCGGTGCGTGCCAATACCTCAAGTGCTGGCGTTCTATCGCCGGCGCCGTGGCTCCATCATGGACGCGAACGCCGTGAAGTTTTACAAAAGGTTTTTGGCGGTGCGGCGAAAATACAACTGCCCGCGGTTCTCGCGCGCGGAACTTCAGATACGGTTTTACATTTACACCGATCCGTTGCGAAGGATCCCCTGGCTGCGGCGGTCTGTGCGGCGAATCAAAGGGCTTTTTGGGAAAGCCCCGTTGCACCCGTAAGTACTGTAAGAATAGCGCAGAGTTTCTGGCGGGTTGTCTCAATGGAAAACTGTTTCTCGAAAGTCCGCCGGGCCTCCCAGAGGCTCGAAGGCGGTCTGTAGGAATGGGCGAGGCTGATGGCCTTGGCGAGGCTCTCGACCGTCAGGTCGGCGCGATAAACGCCCTCCAGGGAGAGGTCGTTGAGGAATGTATCCTGAGCCACAACCATGCGGCAGCCCCGGGCGAATGCTTCGAGCATCACGATGCCAAAGGACTCCAGGCGTGAAGCGTGAATGAAGATGTCGTCAGACCCGAGATGATCCAGCCAGCGCTCGTCCCAGTCGTGGAGACAGATTCGAGGATTCTTTTTGGCCAGTTCGATCATTCGTTGCTGATAAGCCGGATTGAGAGGCTGGGGCGAAACTCCATGGATATGAAGAGATCGCGGCGCGCCGTCGCCCGCCACGTTAAAGGCGTCGATAATCAGGTGAATGTTCTTTATGGGAACAATGGCGCTGCAGGCAACGAGCCTGCCTTGGCCCGGCTCGGGACGATTTGGCCACCGAATCGGGGGCGTATGAATGTGGGCGGTCTCAGGGGCAACGCCAAAATGCCGGCAGGTCCCCGGCGAGTTGAAGATCACAGTGGCGTTGGCCAGACGCCAAAGAAGTCGATGGAAGCCAGTATTGCGCCAGCGGCCATGGACATGAATTAGCACAGGGCATCGGCGAAACAAGCGGATGAGGGGGCTTAGTATTGTTCCTGTCCTGGAGTGGGCGTAGAGGATCGTGCTCGGGTGCTGGCCGACCCAACGGTTGAGGGGAAGAAAGTCAAGAACGGCGCACCTGAGGTCGGCAGACAGGTTCACGTCGATTGTTTTGCCCTTCCCCAAGCATATAAAGTGCTCGCTTTCCGCGGGGTATCCAGCATGTTTCCAAACGCATTGTTGAATCCCCTCGATGTCCGTTTTGATCAGTTGGCGCACGTAGCTCATCAACCCGCCGCGCGGATTGTCGCCACCAACCAGATGCAGGAGCACGGGTTTGGAAGACGTGCCCGCCTTGTCATCGTAGGCGGCCTTCATTGTCAGGCAAGCTGGCGAGCCAGGGCCGGTTCAGCAAACGCCGGCGCCGCCGCGGCTTTTCTGGCTTCCTGGCGGCGCAGTTGACGGATGAAGATGCCTAACGCAAGAAGGAACCAAAGAACCGGGTCATTTACGTCCGCCCCGATCAAAATGGACGGCACATAAGAAAGGAGCAAGGCGCAAACAAAAATGTGAGCTTCAGCCGCCTCGGGGTCCGCCTTCTGGAGCGACCAACCGCGGCGCGCGTTGGCGATGATCTGACTGCTCAAGATATAGATCAAAAGAAGCGCGGCCGGAATGCCCAAAGCCAGAGCGCAGGCAAGGTAGCCATTGTGAATATTGCCTGTCACCAGACTCATATCCTGACTCTCCTCCTCCGATACGTAGCCCAATTCGAACACATTTTCAAGGCCGCCATAACCTATGCCCATGACCGGGTGCTCACGGATCTCATCCATCGCTCTCTGCCATCGGACCTCGCGCCATTCGAGGTTGGCTTCGGCATTGGTGACTCTCGCCAATGCCGGGCTGACCAAAGCGAGCGGGCGGAGAATCCCGGTCTGAGGGAGCCGGCTTAACATGGCTCCCGCGTAAAAGCCGCCAAGGGCAACGGCGAGGACCGTTCCGGCGGTGGCTGCGGCCCGTCGGAATTTGCGCTGGAGCAAAGGAATGGCGATAACAACGACCAAGGCGGCGCCAAACGTGGAGCGATTGCCCCCGAACAAGATCGCGGAAAATCCTAGCAAGACGAGTGTCCACCGGCCGAAGGATTTGAGATTGAGCAGACGGGGAAGCATCGCTAGGGAAAACAGGATAATGCCAAATTTCGGAAGGACCACAAAGCGCAAAAGGCCGTTATCGAAAAAATCGACGAACATTCCCAATCGCACAAAGATGGATGCCACAGCCAGACTCCGGCTGAGCGTCGCGGCCTCGAACAGGAGAACGAAGAAGATCGAACCATAGGCCAGCCACCGCATGAGACTCAGGAGGCCCGCGCGGTTGGCGACCAAGCGGCCCAGAAGGATGATCACCCCGAATGAAAGGGCGTAATTGAGCCAGGCCCGAAATCCAGTTACATTCGTCCCGAAGCCCATCATGTTTGGGAGGGAGGGCTTCATGCAGTAACGCAGGAAAACCCAGGCAAAGAACAGGCCGATGGAAAAATTCATGGCCTTAAATCGCATGGATTGTGGATTGTGCTGAAGGCCGCGTTGAAGCCAATACTTCACAGCGCAGATGCCCAGCGCTATGAACAAGAATGGTAAAACCCAGATAAATGGCACGGGAAGCGAAAATGGCATCAGAAGTCCGAAAACGAGCAAGGGCATGTACCCCGGCATGACAATCAATGTGGTCAGAATGACCATCGCCGCGGCAAACTCCAGAAGCGCATAGTTTGCCGTCGCAACGGCAAACCCCGCGATAAGGGCCAGGAAAACCGCCGCGGCAAAGGTCAGGAGAACTGTAAGTTGATTTGGTCTCATTTAATCCGGCGGGGGAGCGCGCAACGCCCCATCGCCAAGGTCGGTCAGCATTTCACAAAACCGCTGGATTGGCCAGCAGTTATTTCAAATTTCCTTCCCCCGTTCTCCCTCATTCAGGTTGACAATCGCCCCGGTTATCCGTTACCCACTATTCAGTGAAATCAAACGTCAAGTCCGAAAAATCTTCCAATCGGCTCGCTTTGGCAGGAATGGGAACGTTTCCTGGCAGATGAGCGCGTCCTCAATTGTGAGCGCCACGGCTCTGGCCGAATCCGAGCGGGACCGGCGTGGAAGTGTCGCATTGGACCAATGGCGCGGACTGGCTTTGGTGCTGGTACTGGTTTCACACGGGTTTTTCTTCACGAATCGGGTCAATGGCATTGGGCGCGTTGGCGTCAATTTATTCTTCTTCATATCCGGCATTCTGGTTTTCCGATCTTTGTCGCGGACGCGCGCGGCGACAGGATGGGAGCGGACCCGTTCGTTTTGGTGGCGGCGTTTCCGGCGGTTGTATCCGGCCCTGATCACCTATACATTGGCCATGCTGCCGCTGGCGTGGCTGGGCCAGTACAGGCCTCATCTGCCTCCTGATTCTGATTTCAGATCCTACCTGAAAGGCGTGCCCGTGGCTTTGACGTACGCCTCCAATTATCTGGAAGGGCCGATGTCTCTAGGCCATTTGTGGAGCCTCGCGTGCGAAATGCAGTTCTATTTGCTGGCGCCAGCCATCTATCTGCTGGGCGCAGGCACGGAAAAGAGGAAAGCGGCCGTGTTCGGTTGCATTCTTTTGGTTCTGATGGGCTTGGGCGCGGCCCAGCCTTTGATCGGCAAATGGAAATACCACTTTGAATTCGCTGTATGGCCCATGATGCTTGGGTTTTGTTGCGAATATCAGCGGCCTTGGTTCCTCCGAATCTCTGAGACGGTGGCGGCGTGGGTGCTCTGGTCTGGCATTGCGATATGCGGCGCCAGTTTGTTCATCATGCTTTTTGGGATGGAGATGAAGCCCTTCGTTGTGGCCACGGGCGCCCTGCTGCTTGCGCCGTGTTTGACGGCTTATTTGTTTGGCCGTCCGGTGCCTGGAATCGCAGGCAGGGTCATGCAGTGGATGGGCGAGCGGACGTATTCCATTTATTTATGGCAGCAACCTTTGACCATTTGCGGTTTCCTGCCCAACGTGCTCCATCCAGCCGGGGCTTTGGTTTCCGTGGCGGTGGGCGGCGTCTGGTTTCACTGCTTCGAGCGGCCGTTCTTGAGCGCCAGCAGGCATAAATAAGGAGCATTTTATGGCTGGCGGAAACTCACAGTGGGTGGCACGGCTCGCGGCGGCGCTGGCCTTTTCGCTCGCTTCCGCCTTTTTCGCGTTGGGCCTGTTGCGCGCCCGTTATGAAAGCCGCCTTCGGCGCCAAATCTGGCCGGATAATGTGCTGGCCATCTCTGTCATCTCAAATGGTCCTGCGGGTTCGGCCCGGACCGTGTTGCTCTTGGGCGACTCGCGCATGGCGCAGTGGGGTTTGCCCGCCTTGGCGCCCTGGCGCGTCGTCAATGCCGGCGCCGCCGGATTTACCACCGGACAGATTCTCCTGTGCGCGCCGGCGTTGCTCGACCAAATTCAGCCGGATGTCGTAGTGCTGCAAGCGGCGATCAATGATTTGAAATTCCTGGGCCTGCGGCCCGAAATGCTTCCTCAAGTAATGACGCTGGCCCTGAGCAATATCACCGCCATCGTCCAGGACAGCGCACGGCACCATTGCAAAGTGATCTTGCTGCCAACCTGGCCCGCGGGAAAACCTAGTCTGGCGCGTTCCTTGGTTTGGAGCAAAGCCGTTTCAGCCGCCGTTGCCCAACTGAACGCGCAATTGCAAGAGCTGAACTGCGAGGAGAAGGGCATCCGCGTGGTGGACCTGTTCAAGGAAGCCGGACTAAACCCGGGAGTTGAGTTTTACGGCGATGCTCTGCATTTGAAACCTGCGGCGTATCAACTCCTGACACCGTTGCTGAGGCGAGAACTGGATGCGGCGGCAAAAGCATGAATTCACAGACGGATAATCAAAGACAGGCTGGGCCTGGAGCCAAAGGCGTGTCCGGCTCCCCGGCACTGCTGCAGATATTCAACCGTTACCTGAATCCGGGCGGGGAAGAAACGTCGGTGCGGAGAATTGGCCGCAACATGGCCGACAACGGCCCGTTTGGGGAATGTATATTTGAGAGCGCGGAATGGACCGGTCCAAACGCGCCGTCCGTCTGGAAACAGGCGGCGTGGGCGTTCTACAATCCCGACGCGGTGCGGCGTTTGCGCGAGAAACAGGAGCAGACGCAGGCCCGCGCCTGGATTGTGCATAATGTCCTGCCGGTTGCCTCGACGGGAATTTACAGCGAGGCTTTGCGGCAGAAGATACCGCTGATTCAATTCATCCACAATTTCCGGCCTTTTTCGGTGACCGGTTATTGTTGGGTGGGCCGGCAGTTGGATGCGACTAGCTGGCCGCGGAATTATCTGAGGGAGATCGCGTGCGGGGCGTGGCAGAATTCGCGGTTGAAGACCGCGTTTTTGGCTTGTGTGCTGGGGTCGATGCATTTGCGGAATCAATTTCGGGCCGTCAAAAGCTGGATCGCGATTTCAGATTTCATGCGGCGGCAATTCATCGCCGCCGGACTGCCCGCGGAGAGGGTTTTCACGCTTTACCATTCCTGGGAGTTGAAGAACGCCGAGGCGAGTTTTCCAGAGGGGGATTATTATCTGTTCCTGGGCCGTCTAATGGAGGCCAAAGGGGTGAAGCAACTGGCCGGCGCGTGGGACATCCTGGCAAGGCAAGGTGGCGCACAGGCACCGAGGCTGATTATCGCGGGCGACGGGCCGCTGGCGGATTGGGTCAAAGCCGCCCAGGCGCGCAATCCGCGGATTGAATACCGCGGCTACGTCAAAGGGGAAGAGAAGGACCGGCTGATTGCGGGTTGCCGTGCCGTTGTCCAGCCGTCAATCTGTGCGGAAGCTCTGTCCCTGGTGATTTATGAGGCTTACGATTACGGCAAGCCGGTCTTGGTGGCGGCGTCGGGCGGGATGCCGGAATTAGTCTCCGCGGAAACCGGTTTGATTCACACCCCCGGCGTGGCGGAGGAACTGGCGGCGCAGGTGCGGCAAATGGAAGGATTGCCGAAACAGGAACGCCAGAAAATGGGTCAAGTCGGCCGCCGCTGGCTCCTCGCGAATACCGACCGCGCACGGTGGAAGAAGGAATTCTACGCCATCGTGGAGCGCACCCTTTCCTGAAGCGTTGCTAGGGTTCTTATACACCAAGCAAACAAAGGGAACGAAGAATTCTGTCCGGCGCTTGCGGCTGCGCCAGCGAAATTACGAACTTTAAACTTTGCCCCTTCGGCCCTAGACTGCGGCCGATGGGCAATTCATTTGGACATTTGTTTCGCGTCACCACCTGGGGCGAATCGCACGGGGGCGGCGTCGGCGTCGTGATCGATGGCTGCCCGCCGCGGCTGGCGCTGACTGAGGCGGACATCCAGCCGGACCTGGACCGCCGGCGTCCGGGGCAATCGTCCATCGTCAGCCCGCGCCAGGAGGCGGACCGGGCGCGGATACTTTCCGGCACGTTCGAGGGGAGGACGCTGGGCACGCCGATTTCCATCTGGGTGCAAAACCAGGACGCCCGCCCCGAAGCCTACAGCGAAATGGCGGAGAAATTCCGGCCTTCCCACGCCGACTACACTTACCAGGCCAAATTCGGCATCCGCAATTGGCAGGGCGGGGGCCGCAGCAGCGCGCGCGAAACCATCGGGCGCGTCGCCGCCGGGGCCGTCGCCCGGAAGATTTTGCGGGAGCAATTCGGCGTGGCCATTCTGGCGTATGTCAAACAGGTGCAACGGATCGGCGCGCGGGTGGATTATGAGCGCGTCACGTTTGAGGAGATCGAGGCGAGCATCGTGCGCTGTCCGGACCGCGTTGCGGCGGAGAAAATGATCCGGCTCATTGAAAGGACGCGGCGGGCCGGGGACAGCGTGGGGGGGATTGTGGAATGCGCGGCGCGGGGTGTTCCGCCGGGCTGGGGCGAACCGGTGTTCGACCGTCTGGAAGCCGACCTGGGCAAGGGGATGCTCAGCCTGCCGGCGTCGAAGGGGTTTGAGATCGGCTCCGGTTTTGGCGGCGCGCTGCTGACGGGCCTGCAACACAACGACGCCTTTCGCATGAAGGGCGGCAAGGTGCGCACTGTAACGAATAATTCCGGGGGCGTCCAGGGCGGCATCTCGAACGGGGAGACGATTTATTTCCGCGTCGCCTTCAAGCCGGTGGCGACGGTGATGCGGGAGCAGGAGACGGTCGATGTCCGGCTCGAGAACACGACGCTCAAGGCGCGAGGCCGGCACGATCCGTGCGTGCTGCCGCGGGCGGTGCCGATGGTGGAGGCGATGGCGGCGCTGGTGCTGGTCGATCACGCGTTGCGGCAGCGCGGGCAATGCGGCAACCCCTGAGAGCCTTCAAAGGATTCCGCGAACCCAAACCCAGCCGCCAAAGATCCAGATCACCGCCGCCAGCGCGATATAGGGGCCGTAAGGCAGACGGCTGGACCAATCCCGCTTGCGCGTCAGAATGAGCGTGACGCCGACAATGGACCCGATGACCGAGCTGAAGGCCAGGGAGAACACGACGGCCGGCCATCCCAAAAAGGCGCCGATGGCCGCCATGAATTTCACGTCGCCCAACCCCATCGCCTCCCGCGGCAGCACTATCTGGCCCGCCACCGCCTCCAGGTGCGGAACATCCCGCGGTTCAAAGGTGTCCTGGCCGATGCGCAATAGTTTGGGTTTGAGGCGCACCTCGACCTGGCTGTAGCAACGATCCACCAGTTCGACGCGCTCGGCCTGGAGGCGGATGGTGTCGCTGGAGCGGTAGAAGATGTCTTCGTAAGGGATGTTCTGAGCGGGCAATTGGAGAGACGATTCGGTGAACACGATGCGCGAGCGGGGCTCGAGTTGAAGTTTGTAGCGTCCAAAGAGCAATTTCCCCGCGCGCAGAATCCCATAGACCAGCGCCGCCCCGATCACCATGCCCAAGGCGCTTTCGCGCATCCCCGGTCCGGGGTGTTGGGCCGGCGGCAAAAACGGGAAAAGCCGATGCGTTCCCGGCACAAAGAAAGCCAGCAAAAAGCCCGCCACCATGCCGCCCACGGTGATTTCGTCCGGGATGATGAAATGCTCAAAGTCGATGAACGTCGCCGCGATCAGCCCGGCGATGAACAGGCAATAGACCATCGCCTGCCCGGCCCAGGCCGGGCCGAAGCGCAGCCAGCACAAGGCGAACACCGTCCCGGTGAGAAGCTCGACCAGAAAGTATCGAATTGAAATGGGCCGTCCGCAATGGGCGCACCGGGCGCGCAGCCACAGCCACGTGACCAGGGGAATGTTCAGATGCCACGGTATGGAATAACCGCAATGCGGGCAATGGGAGGCGGGATGCACCACGCTCTCCCCGCGGGGCAGGCGGTAAATGCAGACATTCAGGAAGCTCCCCACGACGGACCCAAAGACAAAGAAGCACAGCGTCCAGAAATGGAACGGGACCTGCCCCCAGATTTTTGGGTCAAACATAGGATTTAAGGTTCTCCTCCAGCGCCTGGCGCATCCGGGCCAGCGGGGCCGGACGGCCCGTCCACAATTCCAGCGCGCGCGCGCCCTGGTAGAGGAGCATGCCCGCTCCGCCGGCGGCCCGGCAACCGGCGTCGCGGGCGGCGCGCAGCAGGCCCGTTTCCGCGGGGCGATAAATCATGTCATACACAAATTGCGGGCGGCGCGCCTTCAGCCATGCCGGGTCGAGGGGCGGCGGGTCGTCCGCCTTCAAGCCCAGGGAAGTGGCGTTGAGCACCAGATCCACCGGATGCGAGGGATACCCCTCCGTCACCGCCACGCCGGGATGTTCGCGGCGCACTTCCCGCGCCAGCTCCGCCGCCCGCGCGGCGGTGCGATTGACAATGGCAAGCGAGGCGATCCCACCGCGCGCCAGGCGCAAGGCGGCGGTCCGCGCCGCGCCGCCCGCTCCCAGCAGCAGCACCGCGGCGCCCCGCCAGCTTTCGCGGCCGAATTCCTCCTGGAGCGACCTTGCAATCGCGTCGGCGTCTGTGTTGCAGCCGCGGCTGCGGACCTCTCCAGCCTGGCCGGCGGCGACGCCCGCCAGCGGAACCCAGTTTCCGTCAGCGTCGCGCGTTTCAAAGACAATGGTATTGACGGCTCTCCATGCGCCGGCCTGTTCATCCAGGAGGTCCACCATGTCCACGGCCAGCACCTTGTGCGGCACGGTTAGATTCAGGCCGATGAAACCCATGTCCCGGGCGCCCTCGATGGCCGCGCGGAGGCGGTCTGGGTGGACGTCGAAGGCGAGGTAGCGCCAGTTGAGCTGCAAAGCGGCCATGCCGGCGTTCTGCATGGCAGGGGAAGCCGAATGCTGGATGGGGTGTCCGAAAACAGCGCAATAGCGGGTGCGGGCATCGGGCCAATGTTTGGGTGCGTCGGACACGCGCTGGTTATAGGCCAACGGATGGCGAAGTTCAAACGGCAAAGCGCGGCCACCGCTACGGAGCGTTGGTGGCCCCCGAAACGCGCGTGTCGTCCCAGCCGCCGGGACGGAAGGGCTGGCCCAGGCGGCTGTACTCCAATTCATAAGTGTTGTACTCACCGCGCGTGAAGGTCCGCACGTAATGGTACTTCAAAACAACCGTTCCATCCGGGTCCACGGATTCAGGCACCCCGTAAACGATGGCCAGCTTGCCCAAGCCGGCGTATTTTTCCGCGTCGTCGGCGGTGACATCCGGGATGCCTTTGCGCAAGTGCAAGTTGGCGCGGAAGGCTCCCTCCCCCGTTGGGGAAAGCAGCAACTCAATGCCGTGCGGAGTCTTGTCCTGCTCCCAATCGAAATAGTGATGCTCCAAGACGGCCGCGGCGTGAATTTTGCCGCCGCTGTCTTCCTCGATGGCGTCGATGCTCCGAATAACGCCCGCCCAAGCCACCAGCGTGTTGGTATATTGGGCAAGGTTGGTCCGCACATCGTTGGGATAAACTGTCAATCGCGCGTGTTCGAACTCTATGTCCTCAGCTTTGGTGACGGGTTGATACGGGCGGTCCGTAGCTGTCCGGCAGGAAACCAGTGCGGTTCCCGCAACCAATGCCAGCGCCAATGTTCGCATCATAGATCAGGTTCTCCATTCAATGGATTCGGCGCCAACTCCGGCGTGATTGCCGCGCGATGGGCCGCTCCGGAAATATTTCTGCCGCAGTGTAGCGCAGCGCCGCCGCATATCCAGTCTTTTCTCCCATAACCTTTTACTTCGACTGCGCCTCGGCTTTGCGTTTCTTGGCCTCTTCGATGACTTTCTGCTCCAGTTCGCGCGGCATTTCCGAATAATGATCCAGCCGCTCGCCGTGGAGGCCCCGCCCGCCGGTCAAAGAGCGGATGACGCTGGAGTACTTGTAGAGTTCGCGGGCCGGAACCTGCGCGCGGATGACCTGGAATTTGCCCTCGGAGTCGATCCCCAATATGCGGCCGCGCCGGCTGGAAATGTCGCCCATGACCTTGCCGAGGCAGTCTTCGGGAATGCGCACTTCAATGTGGTAAATCGGCTCCAGGAGGCACGGCCGGCCCTTCATGAACGATTCCTTGAACGCAAAATAACCCGCTATCTGGAAGGCGATGTCTTTGGAATCCACAGGGTGCATCTTGCCATCGTAAAAATCCGCCTTTACATCAACCACTTTGTAGCCGGCCAATATCCCTTCCTTGCAGGCGTTCTCAACCCCCTGCTCGACCGACGGCACAAACACCCGGTCCACGTTCTGGCCGGTCAGCGACTCGGTGAATTCCAGCCCGGAATCCCGCGGCAGCGGCTCGACCCTCATCCACACTTCGGCGAACTGCCCGGCCCCGCCCGTTTGTTTCTTGTGCCGGTACTTCGAGTCGCCTGGCGACTTCATCGTCTCCCGATACGGCACCCGCGGCTCGCCCAATTCCACGTGCGCGTTGAACCGGCGCCGCAGACGGTCCACGATGACTTCCAAGTGAAGTTCGCCTTGCGCCGATATGATCGTCTGGTGCAACTCCGAATCGACCCGGTGCAGAAACGTCGGGTCTTCCTCGTGCAACGCCGCCATGCCCGCGGCCACTTTGTCTTCCTCTCCCTTCACCAGCACCTGCAACGACGCGTGAATGGTCGGCTCCGGGTATTGCACTTTGGCCAGCTTGACGGGGCGCGACGCCGAACACAGGGTGTTGCCGGTGTGCGTGTCTTTGAGTTTGACCGCGGCGCCGATGTCGCCGGCAGGCAATTCTTCCGCCGTCGCCCGGTCGCGGCCGTTGACCAGGTAAATCTGCCCGATCCGCTCGCTGTTATTGCGGTCGGCATTGTAAAGCTCCATGCCCGACCGCAGCGCTCCCGAATAAACCCGAAAGAACGAAAGTTCTCCAAAATGCGCTTCGGCCATGGTTTTGTAAACATGGGCCACGGGTTCCGGGTCCGTCAGCCGGACTTCCGTCACGCCGCCGTCGGCGTCAACCGCCGCGTAACGTTTGCGATCCACCGGGGACGAACCGTGCTCGGCGATGAAATCCATCAGCCGGGCCACGCCCACGTTGGATTCTCCGGAAGCGCAGAACAAGGGGATGAAGTGCTGGTTCAGCATGGCGGTGTGGATGCCAGCGCGAAGTTCCTCTTCGGAGAGTCCCCCCTGTTCGAAGAACTTGTTCAAAAGTGTGTCATCCGATTCCGCTATGTGTTCGATTAGTTCGGTGTGAAGCTGTTTGACCTTCGCTTCCCATTCCCCGGTTGCGGGGACTTCGGTGAACTTCCCGTGGGCGCCAGCCAGGTCGTAGGTGACCACCTCGTTGCGCAGCACGTCCAGCACCTGGTTGAAGCCGGGGCCGGGGTTCATCGGCAGGTTCATCGGAAACACCCCCGGACCGTAAAACTCGCGCGTCGCGGCCAACGTCTCGTCAAAATGCGAATTGAGTTTGTCCATCGCGTTGATCACCAGTATCTTCGGTATCCCAAAATCCGAGGCGTATTTCCACACCTGCTCGGTTCCCACTCCGATGCCATGCTGCGCGTGGACCACGACCACCGCGCAGTCCGCCACCCGCAACGCGCTGAGCGCCTCGCTTATGAAGTCCAGATAGCCCGGCGTGTCGAGGATGTTGAACTTCTTTCCCTTCCATTCGGCGCGCAGCATCGAGGTCTGCACCGAAATCTGCCGCTGTTTCTCGCTGACGTGGTAATCCGATACGGTCGAGCCATCGGCGATGCGGCCCATCCGTCCGATGACTCCGGCACAGGCCAGCATGGCCTCGCTTAACATGGTTTTCCCGCACGACGCGTGGCCGACGATGGCGAAGTTGCGGATGTCCTGGGCTGAATATTTTTGCATAATTTAGTCGCAGCGCGGTTGATCTCGCATGGGCATCTTGCCATTGGACGCGCCCAGCCGGTCCTCAGGGCTGAGTCCGCCCAGCACATCAAGCGGGCTGATGCGGTCGATTTAAACAGCATTGTCGCGCCTTGCCAAGACCCTAAAATAAAAATTTCCGTTCACGCTCTTTTCGAACTCCCAATCCATCGCCCCTGACCAACCGCATCGCTCCGACCGCGTGTCCTGTTTTGGCCGATCGGCCCCCGATTTGGGACACTTACCGCTTTTGACGGTATTCGCATTTCCAAGAGTCTCTCCGAGACCGGGAGGGCGTGCCAACTGGCTCGGAACGCGGGAAATCAGCGAATTGGGGATACGTTCCCGGAATAAAAATGTTTGACAGTCGGCTGCTCCGGGAAAACAACGCCCAAGCGGGAACCCGCCCGCCCGCGGGCTTCAACGGCTCCTGGCAGGTTGCAAACCGCACCTCCGCCCTCTCAGCTCTGCGAACTGGAAGATGAAGTGAAGAATGGTGCGGTTTCTCATGGGATGCGGGCATCCCGGCCCTGTTCTTGCTTCGTGATGCGTATGGAGAATCGCTTGAGTAAATGGCGCCCCGACTTCCCGTCCAACGGGTGGTCCTCTGGGACGAGCGTCCGCAAGAATGGACACGATCACCGGAAAATGAGGAAAAGCTTGTTGCCATCACCCAGAGCGGCGGCGCGGATGAAACGCTGAGAGAATCATGATGCGTCTCATCCAACTTCGGTCAGATATCGTTTTGCAAAGGTAACAGGATTCAATAGGTAAGACAACAAAACAGGTAAGACAAAAATCTCGTGAGTAAAAACCGCTGAATAAACCCCATGAAAACTTCCGTCTCTCGTAATCACCAACTCTGCCTCGAAAAAAACATGAAAAACTCTATTCGATCCACCCCAATATTCGCCGCCGTCACGGCGCTGGTCCTTTCTTTATCGGCGACGCTTTCCGTCCGCGCCCAGCCGACTATCGACACCACGACCACGCTGGCAGGCAGCAGTCCCATCGTCTATGGCAATGTGTTGAACTTCACGGCGACGGTCAATCCGGCCCCGCCCGATGGGGAGGAGGTTGACTTCTATGAGAATAGCGTTTTGATTTCGACGGGTCTGTTGACCAACGGCGCAGTTGACCTGTCCATTACCAACTTGCCGGTGGGCTTATATTCATTCGACGCGGATTATGAGGGCGATTCCATTTATATTCCCAGCTCCACGACAACACCGTTCAGCCAAACGATCACCCCGGCGCCGGTTACGATTAGTTCCGGGTTGACGGTCGATGGGGTGGTTTATGGCACGTTGACCGGTTTGGACGCGGCCAGCTTAAGTTCCAACAGCGTGGTCTTGCTGGGTATTTTGGGGCAG
>Ga0224555_1000205_pt1 | contig 86911 bp, 82 predicted proteins | sample 714S23034metaG_FD_180687 | JGI IMG/M metagenome (GOLD analysis project Ga0224555, IMG submission 180687) | Peat soil microbial communities from Stordalen Mire, Sweden - 717 S2 30-34 | ecosystem: Environmental > Terrestrial > Soil > Wetlands > Peat | place: Sweden: Norrbotten County, Stordalen... | reverse complement strand
CTCCCGGCCTGACCAGCACGCAAAGACGGCCCGCTCCGGCGACCACTGAGCGCCCGTCAGCGCTCAACCCCGGCCAAACACCCGCCCTTTACGCGACAGCCTCACGCGAAAGCAGGCGCGTCGTGGGAGCCGCGGGTCGTGACTCCTTTCGCCGGGCAAAGCGAGCGTCTCGATTCCGAGCACTGCTGCCTCTCGGCGCGCCCTGCGGTGGGGGAAGCATGCCTGAGAGTGGATTCCCGTCTCGCTACCATCGAGCTGTGGGCGGCGAGAGAGTGCCGGGTGGTGTAGTTCATCGCCTCCCCGTGGACTTGCGGCACGCGCTGCTCGCCAACGCCATGGCGCTCAGTGCCTGGAAGGACATCACGCCCTTAGCCCGCAACGAGTTCATCTGCTGGGTCGAGGATGCCAAGCAGGCGACAACCCGAGAGCGCCGCATCAGGCGCACCCAGGAGGAGCTTGAGGAAGGCCAGCGCCGGCCCTGCTGCTGGCCGGGATGCAAGCACCGCGACCGCACCGGCAGATAGCGGTCACGCGCCACTCCCCGCCGCGCGAGGCGCTTCGGTTTAGTCGGTGTCGAGGACTTCGATGCCGCGCAGAGGCCCAGGCGAGGATCGTCGCGAGACCCGCCGCACTTCGCGCCCTAGACTCCAAGCTGCCGCCACAAACGTCGCCACACGGACGGGGACCGCAATGAATACACGCAGGTTGGGCTCGCTCGAGGTTTCCGCGCTCGGGCTCGGATGTATGGGTATGTCGTCTTTCTACGGGTCGGCCGATGAGGGCGAGGCGATCGCGACGATCCAGCGTGCGCTCGAAATCGGCGTCAACTTCCTCGACACCGCACAGCTCTACGGCCCGATGACCAACGAGTCGCTCATCGGTGAGGCGATCAAAGGCCACCGCGACGAGTACGTCATCGCAACCAAGTTCGCCCGTCGCATCGGCCCCGACACGGTCGCTGGCGACATGTCCACGCTGGGCCCGGTCGACGGCAGTGCCGAGTACGTTCGCAGCTCGGTCGAGGGCTCACTGAAGCGCCTTGGCACCGACTACATCGACCTCTACTACCAGCACCGTGTCGATCCGAACGTCCCGATCGAGGAGACCATCGACGCGATGGCCGAGCTTGTTCAGCAGGGCAAGGTGCGCCACATCGGCCTGAGTGAAGCGGCGCCGGAGACGATCCGTCGCGCCCACGCCGTTCACCCGATCACCGCGCTCCAGAGCGAATACTCGCTCTGGAGCCGTGATGTCGAAGTCGAGATCCTTCCGACCTGCCGCGAGCTAGGCATCGGCTTCGTCCCGTACTCGCCGCTCGGCCGCGGCTTTCTCTCCGGCCGTTTCACGTCCCCTGACGAGCTGGACGAGGGCGACTTCCGCCGCAGCGGCCCGCGCTTCACCGGCGAGAACCTAGACGCCAACTTGAAGCTCGCCGCCAAGCTTGCCGAGATCGCCAACGAGAAAGGCATCACGCCCGCGCAACTCGCGATCGCCTGGGTCCTTGCGAAGGGCGATGACCTCGTGCCGATCCCTGGCACCAAGCGTCGCACCTACCTCGAGCAGAACGCCGCGGCCGTCGACATCATGCTGACCCCAGAGGAGATCGCCCGGATCGAGGCCGAGCTCCCCCAAGCCGCGGGCGAACGCTACAACGAGGTAGGAATGGCGGCGATCAACCTCTAGACCGACTGCCGGACGCTACGTGGCGAGGGTCAGCAGAGGCGCTCCCATACCTCGCCTTGCCGCCCGGCTGGCGATTTCTCGTCGCACCAATCACGAAGACGTCCGGTTCGACCAGTCACCGCTCGCGGTCTAACGCAACGCCAGTACCGAGCGTGCGATCGCTTCTGCGCCCGCTGTCCCAAACCTCCGAAAGCAGCCGCGCACCAAAGCCAGCGCCGCGTTGTCGCATCGCGCGAGGAGGGAGAGCGTCCCGTGCGCCTTGACGCGTAGCATCGCAGCTCGTAGGTTTCGCGCGTGATTTTCTTGATCGCTGGAGTCGTCGGGTTCGTGTTCGGCGCTGGCGACCAGTACCTCGGCAGCCTGTTCTTGCTGGGGCCTTGGACGAGCACCGTGAGCGGCATGTCCGCGCCTTGGCTCGTGTTGCCGTTCGCATTCGGAGCGACCCAGGCAGAGCAGCGCCGGGCGATGCTCGCGGGGCTGACCGCCGTGATGTGCGCGCTCGCCGGCTACTTCCTGATGACGCTCAGTCCGCTCGAGAGCGTGCCGCTCAGTCACTTCCCGTCGGACCTGATCCACCTCGTTCCTACGCAGCTGGCGTGGATCGTCGGTGGTCTCGTCACTGCGCCACTGTTCGGAGCGCTGGGTCAGCGCTGGCGAACCGAGCGGTCGTGGATGAGCGCGGCAGCACTCGTCGCCACCGTATGCCTGGAACCGCTCGCCCTATTCGCCGTCGGGCGACTCTCCTCGCCGGACCTCGTGTGGCTGATCGAGATCAGCCTCGGGACCTCCCTCGCTGCCTACTTCGCGCGCGCCCGCAAGACGTACCGGCGCCGTCTCCGCGCCTCACCCTGACGGAAGCGTCCTTGCCCGCGCTCTCGCGCGGCGCAACGCGACCCGAACGTGAGCACGCGACACGCTCGCTCCCGCGGAAAGCAGCAACGCCCGCGCGTCGACAGCACGTCGCCGCTGAGCGCGACGAGTGATCGCGCGGTAGCAGGCCTTTTGAGGCGGGGCGTTCGGTGTAGGCTCGCGCGGTCGTGCCGTCCGCGCCTGAGGATCAGCTCGCGCGCTCGTTACCCGCTCGCTATAGCCCCATGCTTATGAGTCCGTCGGTCGCGCACGTGGTGGCTCTTGAGCTGCGCCGGCCGACCCGAGCTGTGCAGCTCGCCGGCCTGTTGTCAAAGGAGCGCGGTTTCCGCCGCGGATACGAGCACGCGTTGCGGGTCGCGAGCTCGTGGGAGCAGGGCCGTGATCCTGCCTCGGCACCGTTCGCCACGCGCGGACCAGTAGCCGACGCTGTCTACCAGCGAGCGGGTGCGCTCGCGAGTGAAGGACGCGAAGATTAAGGAGCCGTCGGTGAGCTGCGAACGATCGCGCAGCGCGATGAGCGCGCGCTCAGGCAGGCGGAGCAGCTCTCACGTGTCGGAGGCGACCACCTCGAGAGCGTGAAGGCAACCGGCGCTACCGGCTCGTCGCGGCTGCGCTGAACAACACGACCGTCGAGCCGCCAAGCGCGAAGACACGGAGCGGTTCAAAGCTGTCGCGGCGTTCAACGAGCTCAAGCCCGAGATGGGCTGGCAGCAGCTCACCGAGAAGGAGCCGCGACTCGCCGCAGTCCAAGACGAAGCCCGTGCAGGCGCTTTCGTGCGCACCGATTACCCGGACCCCAGGTCGCTCAACACCACCGCGCGCCGCCGACTCCGAGATGAACAAGCCCGTCGCTGGTACTCGCTGAACGATCGCATCGCGACCCTGCTCGGGCCTACGTCCGGGCAAAGCGACCCACTACTCGCCTCCCGCGCTGCCCGCGATGCCGCGGCCGCTCACCTCGAGAAGGCGAGCAAGTACCGAAACGACCGCGACCGCTCCCAAGCAGGAGCGAGCGTCTGTGCCACCCGGCACCACGCTGCTGCTCCGCGCGACGAGCAGGCACGGCGGTGCCCTTAGGTGGATGTCGGCGCTTAGCGGTCGGGATCGCCTGGTTCGTCGTCGCACGGCGCTCCGATCTTCGCGCGCTCCGTTCGGGGAACAACGTGGCCGACGGAACACACACCGCCACCACCTAGACGCTCGCTCCCACGCAAAGCGACTACACCCGACGCTTCAACTCACGTTGTCGCATCGCGCGAACAGCAGTCACGCGGCGTCGAGCGAGGCGAGTCGTGCTCGGTAGGCTGCCGACGATGGAGCCGCGCATCAATCTGATCACGCTCGCGGTATCTGACCTCGATCGTGCGCTCGCGTTCTACCGCGAGGGGCTCGGCTTGGAGTCGGCGGGGGTCACTGGGACCGAGTTCGTCGGCAGCGATGAGACCCCGGCCGGAGACATCGCGATGTTCCACCTCGACGGAAACCTCATTCTTGCCCTGTACCCGCGCACGGAGCTTGCGAAAGACGCGGGCGTACCGGTTGGGCCGGCGCAGTCGGGCGAGTTCAGCATCGGACATCTCGTCTCCAGCAAGCGGGACGTTGACGCTCTGCTCGCCCAGGCCGAGGCTGCTGGAGCCACGCTCCCCGGGCCACCGCATGATCGACCGTGGGGGATCTACTCCGGCTATTTCCGCGACCTCGACGGACACCTCTGGGAGATAATCTGGAACCCGCGCGCGTAGGGCAGCGCGGCTCGCAGGACCCTGCGTAACCGCTGTCGCTGTGCCATCAAAGCGATCACGCACGCAGTTTCACGCCACGTGACCGCCTCGCGCGATTTGCGAGCGTCCGATCAGTCTCGCTCCACGGGCCCGGCTCGGACGACCGACGGGTCTGAGGAGCGGTACGGCGAGCGCTGCCGCTCCTCCGGCGCGAGCGAGTGCGTGCCGATCCTCGCACCGTGCGCTCGCAGCTCGTCTCAGGCAGGTGTGGGCGCGGGCCTAGCGGAAGACGCCTGCTAGTTTGGACATCTGTTCACAGTCTCGCCGTCGTTACCGAGAGCGATCTGAGATGAGCCACAAAACGCCGGCCCTCGAGTCTTCTGCGGTCCAGTCCGGTGCTGATCACCTGCCGGCCGCTACGTTGCCGGAGGTGGTGGAGACGCTCGCTGTTCTGGAGCGGCGCGCCGGTTCTGTGGACGAGCAGCGCGCGGCGGAGTGGATCGCTGAACGTCTCGATCGGGCGGGGGCTCAGACGCGGATGGAGGAGGAGCTCTTCTACGACGGCTACGCCCGCCAGCTGCTGCCGTTCGGGCTTGCGTGTCTGGCCACCGGCGTTTGGGCATTGATCGCCCGCCGCCGGCTACTGCCGGCCGTGATCGCCGCGGCGGCAACGGCGGCGCTTATCGATGACGTCTCCAACGGCGAGCGCGTGTGGCGCAAGCTGGTTACTCGTCCAAAGCGGACCTGGAACGTGGTCGCACACGCGGGCGATCCCGCGGGCGAGCGGACGCTGGTGGTGCTCGCGCACCATGACGCGGCGCCGACCGGTCGCGTGTTCGATCAAAGCCTGCAGAAATGGGGCGCCAGGCGCTTGCCGTGGCTGATCGCGCGGATCGACGTGTCGCTGCCGATCTGGTGGCCGGTCGCAGGCGCCGGGGGGCTGGTCGCGGGCGGCGCCGCCAGCGGGAATCGCAAGCTCGCCGCGGCCGGAATCGCACTGTCGGCGTTGATCGTCGCGATCGCCGTTGACATTGCACGCAGCCCGATCGTCCCCGGCGCCAACGACAACCTCAGCGCGGTCGCTGCGCTGGTCGCGCTCGCTGAGCTCCTACGCGAGCGGCCGGTGCCAGGGCTACGCGTGCTGCTCGTCTCCTGCGGCGCCGAAGAGGTGCTGCAGGGTGGCATCTACGGGTTCGCCGAGCGTCACTTCGCAAACCTGCGCAAGGATCGCACGTGGTTCTTGAACCTCGACACCATCGGCTCGCCTGAGCTGATCATGGCCGAGGGGGAGGGACCATTCTGGATGGAGGACTACACCGATCCCGGCTTTCGCGACTTGATCGCTCGCGCCGCCGAGCGGATCGGACAACCGCTGCGCCGGGGTACCCGGTCGCGTGCGAGCAGCGACGCGGTGATCCCCAGCCGCGCCGGATACCCGACCGCGATGCTCGCATCGTGGGAGCCCGACTCCAAGGTCCTCAGCAACTACCACCTGATGACCGACACGCCCGAGAACCTCAGCTACGACACGATCGAGCGCGCCGTCACGATCACCCACGCGGTCGCGAGCGAGCTCGCCGCGGACACAGGCGGAGCGAAGCTCCAGTAGCAACCCCGCAGCGCTCGTGCGCGGCGACACTGCATTGGGCTCCCGCCCAGCACCGGGAGCCGGGCCCACGCACAGAAGCATGGGACCTGGCGTTTGCGCACGACCGCCCCCAGTCGCTGTCGCAAATGTGAAAGCAGACGTCGCGCTCGCCAAGATCGAGACAGCCCCTCCGCGCGACGAGGGAGCGTCCGATCAGCCGCGCTCCACGCTCCCGCAATGGAGCATTTGCAGGCTCCTGCTGATCGACCAGAGCGGGAGTGAGCAGCGAGACTTACCAGACGCTCGCGACTCGTCCTTTGCATGCGTCTCGCAGACGCGGATCACACCCCTTTCCGCGCGTTGCAGGGCCGCCGCCAGCGATCGGTCGCTCCTGCTGGTTGTCCGACCCAGGCGGTCCAGCTCGAGCCCGCGAGCTGAAGACTCTAGATTCGCTGGCGCAGCAGCGCGCGCAGGTCGGCGACCGGCCCCAGGTGCCCGTTCTCTGCGTGCGGCGGCGGGTTAGTCGACGTGCGCGACGGCGGCTCGTTCTTGGTGTGACGTCGCGCGCCGCTGGGCGAGCGCGAGGGACGCGCAGCTGCTCCCGTTGTACGCCAACGGTGTTCCCGTAGCCGCGGTCGCCCGCCAGAAGCACGCAGGGGCTTGGCCGCGGCAGAGCGCTGCTCACACAAGCGCCCGCAACAGGAGTAGTGTGGGTGGCAAGCTGGCCCTGCGGCCAGGATCCTCGGCCCAAGCCCGGATGCCACCGACGGCGCGACCTGCGCCACGAGGCGCGAGGCGGGGGTTACTGGTTTTGACTGCGGGGCCGGTGACGTACTTCTGCGGGCGTTACTCCACCGGCCCGGTGACCGCGTCCCGATCTGATTGACCGCGCCGGTGTTCTAGCCCTCTTTCCTTCCGCGCGGACTCAACAGAGGGACGGGGAAAGCCCGATGAACATGACGCGCAGGACACGCGACCTCCCAGAGCGCAGGCGAGACGAACTAAAACGCGACGTCGGGTCGCAGCGGCTTTGGTCGGTGATCGATGCCCGCCGACGCCTGAGCGCCCGGCGAGTGGATGCAGCCGGACCAAGACGCGCCCGGTTGGGTCTGAGCGACCCCCGCCACGCGTATCTGACGCGATCGCATGACTAGCAGGGCCTGCCGATGGCGCGTTTCGCATGTCTCGTGCAAGGCCCACCTACACAGCACCGAAAGCCAAGCCGATCCGATCGGGGATCTATGCCCCGTCTGCGTCCTCGGCGGCAAGCTACGCACCGACATCAGCCGGTTTTAGCTGCGCGGCTGAACGCGAAACGCGGCCAGATGTCGGTAGTGGAACTGCAGGAGCTTGAAGAGGTCAAGGGTCTGATCACACGCGGCCAGCAGGTCGGCGTGCTGACCTACGCCGAGATTGCGACCGCCACGGCCGAGTTCGACCTCGACGACACCGACGTCGAGGAGTTGCACGGCCTCTTCGAGCGCTGTGAGATCGAGCTGGTCGAGGACATCGACCCGGCCAGTGCGGCGAGCCTGAACATCGAGCGCGCGGCCGAGAAGCGCACCCGCCGCAAGGCTCCGCTCGATCTCAAGCCGGACATGACGACCGACTCGCTGCAGCTGTTCCTCAAGGGCATCGGCAAGGTGCGGCTGCTGACGGCGCAGGAGGAGGTCGACCTTGCCAAGCGGATCTGGCGCGGCGATCTGGCCGCCAAGCAGAAGATGGTGGAGTCCAACCTGCGCCTGGTCGTGTCGATCGCGAAGAACTACCGCAACCAGGGGCTGCCGTTCCTCGATCTGATCCAGGAGGGCACCATCGGCCTCGTCCGCGCGGCCGAGAAGTTCGACTATCGCAAGGGCTTCAAGTTCTCGACCTACGCGACCTGGTGGATCCGCCAGGCGATCGCGCGAGCGGTCGCCGACAAGGCGCGCACGATCCGGATTCCCGTCCACATCGTCGAGAAGCTCAACAAGATCCGCCGCGCCGAGCGCAGCCTGGTCACGGCGCTGGGCCGCGAGCCGACGGCGGAGGAGATCGCGGAGCTGACCGGCATCGATCCCGAGGAGGTCGACTCGATCAAGCGCTCCGCCGAGGCGCCGATCTCGCTGGAGAAGCCGGTCGGTGACGATGAGGCGTCCGAGTTCGGCCAGTTCATCGCCGACGAACAAGCCGAGTGTCCCTACGAGCGCGCCGTGGAGATCCTGACCAAGGAGGCGCTCCGCGAGGCGCTCGAGAACCTCAGCTACCGGGAGCGCCGGGTGCTCGAGCTGCGCTACGGCCTCGGCGGCGAGCGCCCGCGCACACTGGACGAGGTCGGCCGCGCGTTCCATCTCACGCGCGAGCGCATCCGCCAGGTCGAGCACCAGTCGCTGAAGAAGCTGCAGAACCTCGCCGAAGCCCAAAAGCTGCGCGACGACGTCTAGATCGCTTCCGGCCGTCGCGATCAGCCGTAGGCATAACCCGGGGGATGGTGACGGACACGCAGGAGATGACCACCCGCAGCGGCCACTACACCGCTCTGCTTGAGACCATGGGCGCCCACGGGGCCACCAAGCTGCACACCAATGAGCGCGAGCAACTGCTCGCCGTCGCCGACGCGCTGCTATTCGGCGACCCCGACAGCGAGCAGGGACTCGCCCGGGCGCTGGACCTGATCGCGCGCCTGCGCGAGAGCGAGCGCTGGTCGGCGGAGAGCTGCGCCGAGCTGCGCGAGCACCTCTACGGCTGCGGACCGCTCCCCGCGGAGGCCTGAACGAGCCGGCGGCGCGCGCTCGCCCAGCACCGGATCAGGTGTCCCACCGGCGGCCGCCACAGGTGTGCGGCTGGCGCGCCCAATCCACGCAGTAGGTGTAGGGCGCGATCGATGTCCCGGGGGCGGGCGGCGTCGCTTCCGCCGACGGAGCAACTCCGGCCGTAACGCCGCGGAAAGTCCGCCGCACGAGCCGCGCTTACACCGATCTGCCCTGGCGTCATTTCCAAGTGCGATGTGTGCGCCCAGCAATGCGCGGCCAGCCGGTTGCCCGAGCTACCTGACGACGATCGCGTAATCCTGATGCACGACAGCTACCTCGAGCCGATCCAGGCAGCGGCCCGTCAAGACTGCGCACAGACTGTGGATTTGGTGCTCGGCACGATGTTCGGCGCGGACGCGGTGACGTGCCCGCAAAACGGCAGCTGCGTCGCCGTGGGCGACTCCGAATGGCACTCCACAACCGGACCGGCGAACGATCTGGAGTTTCGTGCGACGACAGTGCCCCAGGCAAACGGAACCTGGCGTACGAGCGCGATCGCCGTCACGCTGCCGACTAACGCCAGGTCGCTCCAGCGCAGCGGCGCCGGACTCCTCTCGGTGACGTGCACCAGCCGCAGCCAGTGCGTCGCCGTCGGCGAATACGCCGACACCAACAACGAAACCCAAGCAATGGTGGTCAGCACATAGCCCGCGCCTGATCGCTCCCGCAGCAGCGTTGTCGCATTCTGCACGAGCAGCCGTCTGCCACCACAAGCGACACACAGCTCGTTTGCGCGAGCAGCAGCTGTCGCGGTTTCGTGCTGGTGCCGGCTTAGGACAGCACGCGGCGGCGGAAGTTGTGCAGTCCGATCGCGAGGAACAGAGCGCTGAAGCCGATTAGCGCGGGGTAGATGACGTAGAGGTGCATGTGGGCTGCGTTGGTGAAGGCTGCCCGCATGCCTTCGTTGACATAGATCAGTGGGTTGACGAGCACGATCGTCTGCAGCCAATGCCATCCGTCGAGCGTGACTGGAGAGAGCCTTGTCCATTGGTAGTAGGTGCCGCCGAGGAACGTGATCGGGAGCACGACGAAGCCGAACATCAGGCCGATGTTGCGCGGCTCGAAGGTCGTTCCGAGCAGCAGTCCGAGCGCGGTCATTGCGATGCACGCGAGCGGAACGAGCGTCACGATGACCAGCCAGTGCAGTGAGATGTCGGCCGACACTCCTGAGGCGTGGACGACGGAAGCGATCGGCAAGACGATCGCGGCCGAGATGAGTCCCTGCACCGCTCCGGAGAGGACCTTTGAGACCGCCACCAGCCAGATCGGGCAGGGCGCCTGGACGCGGTCCTCGATCTCGCGCGTGTAGCCGAACTCGGTTGCCATCTGCAGTGCCACGGACTGCACGCCCTGAAACATGATCGAGATGCCCACCACACCGGGGACCAGCACCGTGGCGAACGAGCCGGCGCCTGCGCCGCGTCCGCCGCCGATCTGCTGGCCGATCTTCGGAAACACGAACAGGAACACGAAGCACAGCAGGAACGGCTGCACCAGCGTGCGTACGACGAACTCGCCCGCGTGCTTCCGGAGAACCACGAGGTCACGCAGGATCAGTGCCCACAGCGCCGCGCAGCTCGCGCCGAATGCCGACCTTGTTGGTGATGAGATCACGTGCCCGTGATCGGTGGCGAGGTCCGTCGTTGCCATTACTCGCGCAGCGCCTTGCCGGTGAGGCTGATGAACACCGTCTCGAGGCTCGGCTCAGTGACCGAGAGATCGAGAACGTCGAACCCGGCATCCTCGACCGCGTCGACGACGCGGGGAACCAGCCGATCAGCGCCCTTGACGTAGAGCTCGACCCCGCCGTCCACCAACCGCGAGCGAGTGACGCCGGCGACCGCTCGCGTAAGCGCCGCCGCCAACGCCTCGTGGTCGCCGGTGGCCCTGACTTTGACGATCGTGTCGACGCCAACGCTCTGCCTCAACCGAGCGGGGGTATCGAGCGCGATGATCTTGCCGTGGTCCATGATCGCCACACGCCCACAGAGCCGCTCGGCTTCCTCCATGTAGTGCGTGGTCAACATGATCGTCTGCCCTTCGGCATTCAGTTCGCCCAGCAGGTCCCATAGCGCGAGGCGCCCCTGCGGGTCAAGGCCGGCGGTCGGCTCGTCGAGAAACAGCACCGCGGGACGGTGGAAGATCGAGCGCGCCACCATCAGCCGCTGGGCCATCCCACCCGAGAGCGCATAGATCGAGGCCTTAGCCCAGTCCGAAAGCTGGAACTGCTCAAGGAGCTGGTCCGCCACGCGGCGTGACTCGCGCGCACCGATGCCGAACAGCCGACCGTGGAAGTACAGGTTCTCCCAGACCGTGAGCTGCCGGTCGAGCGTGTTCTGCTGACTGACGATGCCAAGGATCTGCTTCGCCAGCGACGGATGAGCAACCACGTCGATACCACCCACGAACGCCTGCCCAGAGGTCGGGATGACGCGCGTCGTCAGCATCCCGGCCGTGGTCGTCTTGCCAGCCCCGTTGGGCCCCAGCAAGCCAAAGATCTCGCCGCTCGCGACACTCAGGTTGAGTCTGTCAACCGCTCGAACCGCGCCCGCATAGACCTTCGTCAACTCGACCGTGCGGATCACACCATCAGCCACGCCCGAGCCGTCATACGGCCGATCCGCCAGAGACTGGCTCAACACCACAGGGGCAGCCTAGCCGCTGCCTCCCCACACGAGCTCACGGACCCGACCCGACCGCCGGCTCGCGCCCAAGTCGGAGCGCCTGAACACGCGACCGCCTCCTGCGCAAGCCGACCAGCAGGAGCAGTCACTAACAGCGCCGGGCTGCTGTCCCTTTCCGTGGAAGCAGCCACGAGCGCGAACCAGGGCCGCGTTGCTGCCTCGCGCGAGAACGAGGAGCGCCGTGGGAGTGGTTCAGGTCATGTGCCAAGCGTACCGGTGTCGTTTTCGGTGATGACGACTACGCCTGTGGGGGCGTCGAGCAGCGGTACCGTTCGGCGTGCCGCTTCATCGACGTGAATTCGCGGCGGCAATGGCGGTTGATTCTCGTAATAGGTGCCGGGTCCGTAGAACTGGCCGTAGCGAACGACCACTCCCCCTGCATCGAGAACCTGTCGTTCGAACTCGCCGATCCTCTCGCCACCACCAAGAGGCGTCCAGGCAATGCTCTGCGCGAGAAACCGCGGCGCACCCACTGCTGCGGCGGCGGCGGCGGCCAGCAGGTTGGCGGTACCTTCACTGCGGATACGGCCCATGCGCAGCGCGAACGCCGGGATCTCGGCCTCGTCATCCGGCAGGTCCGTCAACTGGTGAATCACCGCGTCAGGCCTGAACTCGCCAACCGCCAGACTGAGCGCGTCAGCGTCGAACACGTCACAGACGACCGGGTCGGCACCGAGTGCCGCGACAGCAGCAACCTTGTCAGGGGACCGCGTCATCCCGGCGACGACATGCCCGTCCGCTACGAGCAACGGGACGAGCCGCACACCAATTACCCCGCTCGCACCAGCCAGGAAGATCCGCACACGCCCAGAGTACAACCGGCTACCGCGCCTGCTCCCAAAAAAACACGCGCAGGCGTAACGACAGACGCATGACCGCTCCCGCAGAAAGCGGTCATCAGTGAACCTCCAGGCCTCGCGCCCCCGTTGCGCGACAAGCAGCAGCGCGCCTGCTGCCTCCTCCCGCTGCCTTACACGTTCGCCGCCTCGGGCGAGCCGTTTTCGGTCGGGCGCTAATGCTGGAGGACCAGCGTGGGGTTCGCGTCGTTGATGTTGCAGGTCGACGTTCCGCCCTGTGCGACGGTGGCCGTGCTGCCCGTGACGTTTGCCTGTACCACAATGTCCATGCCGGGCTGCGCGCCGCCGTTGGGGACGAAGCTTGGATGCTTGCCGCCGTTCGCGACCATGATCAGTCATGCCATAGGCTCCGTTCGTGCGCATACTCGGGCTCGTGTTCGCGGGAACGGCCACGGAGCAACGTGCCGAGATGGCTGTCTTTGTCCAGGACATCCTCGGCCTGCGCCGCGCGCAGGTCGGCGGTGTTGAGGCTGACCTCTACGTGCTGCCTGATGGGTCGCACTTCGCTGTCGCCGATCCACGCGGCATGGGTGACGCCGACCGGTCAATCGGGTTCCGTGTAGAGCACCTCGACGATTCGATCGTCGAGCTTCGAGCGGCGGGCATTGCGGTCGATGATCCAGCCGAGAACGATCGGCAGCGCTACGTTCACTTCCGAGCGCCCGACGGCAACCTTTACGAACTCGTCGAGGATCGCTGAAGAACGGCGGCTGCCGCCAGCCGAGCGACAACACCGGAGCCGCTCGCCACGTCGAGCACCGAAACGCCCGCGGCCGGGCGAGCCCTCAGCAGGAGCTCGCGCGCCCACGGGTCGAACAGCTGACGGGCCATGAAGCGTTCGTAGCGCTCGGGAACAGATGCTTCAACGAACGCTCGATCCCGTGACCCGCCCACAATTCAAGCTTCGCAGACAAACCCACGAGCCACCAGCAACGCGAAGTCGCTCGCGACACACGGGACACCCGCCGCCCTCTCAGCGCCTGCGGAAGGCGGCGAGAGCCTGCAAACAACCGATCGCGCGAAGCCGGCGGCCGACTTCGCGAAGCGAAATCGGCCGCCTACTCCCACTCGATCGTGCCCGGCGGCTTGCTCGTGATGTCGAGAACGACGCGGTTGACCTCGTGGAGCTCGCCCATCATGCGCGAGGCGATCTGCTCGAGCAGGTCGTATGGGAGGCGGGCCCAGTCGGCGGTCATCGCGTCGTCGGAGGTGACGGCGCGGATCACGATCACGTTGCCGTAGGTGCGCTCGTCGCCCTGCACGCCGACCGAGCGGATGTCGGGCAGGACGCAGAAGGACTGCCACAGCTCGCGGTAGAGGCCCGCCTTGCGGATCTCGTCCTGGAGGATGTAATCGGCGTCGCGCAGCAGATCGAGGCGCTCCTTGGTGGCCTCGCCGCCGACGATCCGAATCGCGAGGCCGGGACCCGGGAACGGTTGGCGCCAGACGAGCCGCTCCGGTAGGCCGAGCTCGGCGCCGACCGCCCGAACCTCGTCCTTGAAGAGCATTCGCAGCGGCTCGACGAGCTCGAAAGCGAGGTCGTCGGGCAGCCCGCCGACGTTGTGGTGGGACTTGATCGTCGCCGCGCCGACGCGCCCGCCGGATTCGATGACGTCGGAGTAGAGCGTGCCCTGAACGAGGTAGCGCGCGTCCGAGAGCTTCGACGCCTCCTCCTCGAAGACGCGGATGAACTCGGCGCCGATCAGCTTGCGCTTGGTCTCCGGGTCGGTCACGCCGCGCAGGCGCTCGAGGAAGCGTTGCTCGGCGTCGACGGCGAGCAGCGGGACCTTGAACGTGTCGCGGAACGCCGCGATCACCTGCTCCCCCTCCCCCTTGCGCATCAGGCCGTGATCGACGAAGACGCAGGTCAGCTGGTCGCCGACGGCGCGATGGACGAGCAGCGCGGCGACCGAGGAGTCGACGCCCCCCGAGAGGCCGCAGATCACGTGCCCGCTGCCGACCTGCGCGCGAATCCGCGCGATCTGCTCATCGATGATCGACGCCGGCGTCCAGTTGCGCTCGCAGCCGCAGATGTCCTGGAGGAAGCGCGTCAGGATCTGCTGGCCATACGGAGTGTGGACGACCTCGGGATGGAACTGGATGCCGTAGATCGCGCGCTCCTCGTGCTCGAAGGCGGCGACGGGCGAGACGCCCGACGAGGCGAGCTCGGTGAAGCCCTCGGGGCCGCGCTTGACCGTGTCGCGGTGCGACATCCAGCAGGTCTGCTCGGCGGGCAGGCCGGCAAAGAGGCGACCGAACGCACGGAGGTGGAGCTCGGCGCGGCCGAACTCGCCGACCTCGGCGCGCTCGACGAGGCCGCCGAGCGAGTGCGCGAGGAGCTGCATGCCGTAGCAGATGCCGAGCACGGGGATGCCGAGCTCGAGCAGGCCGCGATCGAGCGCGGGCGCCCCGGGTGCGTAGACCGACGCCGGCCCGCCTGACAGGATCAGGCCCGCCGGCGCGCGGCGCACGATCTCCGCGACGCCGACATCGGCCGGCAGCAGCTCGGAGAAGACGCCGCATTCACGGACGCGGCGCGCGATCAGCTGCGAGTACTGGCCGCCGAAGTCAACGACCAGCACCTCATGATGACCCCCCCGGCGTGGCGAGGCGCTTGCCGGCGTCTGCGCGTCGGCGAGCGCCTGGGTCAACCGTGCGCCTCGACCGTCTCGGGCAGCGGCGGTGCGACGGCGCGCCCGAGCGAGGCCATGCCGACCCCCTGCTCCCGCTGCAGCTGCTTGCCCTCGGTCTGGAGAGCCGGCGCGACCATCAGCTCGGCGCGCTGGAACTCGGCGATGTCCTCGTAGCCGCAAGTGGCCATCGAGGTGCGCAACGCGCCGAAGAGGTTGAGCGTGCCGTCGTTCTCGTTCGCCGGGCCGGTGAGGATCTCCTCGAGCGTCGCGTTCTGGGTCGTGCGGACGCGTGCGCCGCGCGGCAGCGTCGGGTGGAAGGTCGCCATGCCCCAATGGAAGCCGCGTCCCGGCGCCTCGTATGCGCGCGCGAGCGGGCTGCCGATCATCACGGCGTCCGCGCCGCAGGCGATCGCCTTCGCGACGTCGCCGCCGTTACGCATCCCGCCGTCGGCGATGACCCTGACGAGCTCGCCCGTCTCGAGCATGTGCGTCGAGCGCGCATCGGCGACGTCCGCGATCGCGGTCGCCTGCGGCACGCCGATTCCGAGCACGCCACGCGTCGTGCAGGCGGCCCCCGGACCGACGCCGACGAGGACCGCGTCCGCGCCGGTGCGCATCAGGTGCAGACCCGTGTGGTAGGAGGCGCAGCCACCGACGACGACCGGAATGTCGAGCGTCGGGATGAACTCCTTGAGGTTGAGCGGGGTCGTCGTCTTCGAGACGTGCTCGCCAGACACGACCGTGCCCTGGATCACGAGGATGTCGAGACCTGCATCGAGCGCCGTCTCGTAGTAGCGCAGGACGCGCTGAGGGGTGAGCGACGCAGCGCAGACGACGCCTTCGGCCTTGATCTCGCGGATCCGCTCGGCGATCAGCTCCTCCTTGACCGGCTCGGCGTAGATCTGCTGCATCTTGCGGGTCGCGATCTCCTTGGGCAGCGAGGCGATCTCCTCGAGCTGCTCGTCCGCGTCCTCGTAACGCGTGAAGATCCCCTCCAGATTGAGCACCGCGAGGCCGCCGAGCTTGCCGAGAATCCCGGCGGTCTTGGGCGAGACCACGCCGTCCATCGCGCTCGCGAGCAGCGGGAGCTCGAAGCGGTAGTCGCCGAGCTTCCACGTGATGTCGACATCGTCCGGATCGCGCGTGCGCCGCGAGGGCACGATCGCGATGTCATCGAAGCCGTAAGCGCGCCGCGCCTTCTTACCGCGACCGATCTCTACTTCCATTTGGCGATCCTAGGGGTCTGAACGGACGGAGAAAATGACCGAAAACGCCGCCGTCGCGGTCCATTCGGCCAGGCCACCCGAGAATACCAGCGGGGGCCGTCCGGGCAATCAGCCAACGCTTGCGGGCAGCGGGAGCGCGACCAGATCGACCTCGGGGCGAAGGCGCTCGGCCGCGCGGGGGTCGAGCAGTCCGGCGCCCAGTCGCTCGGTCGACTCCGCACCGCAGGCGACCGCGAAACGCAGGCAATCCGCGGCCGGGCTGCCGTTGTAGCGCGCCGCGAGATAGCCGGCGAGGAAAGCATCCCCGGAGCCGACCTTGGCGACGGGCTCGCGCCGCTCGATCGTCGCGCGGAAGCACTGTGGCGCGCCGTCGACGAGGATCTGCGCCCAACACCCGTCGGGCGAGGTCATCAGCGCTTCGCGGGCTCCGAGCCTGACGATCTCGCGCAGCCCTTCGGCGCGCTCGTCGTCGTCGGCGAACTCCTGCCCGATCAGCTCCTCGGCCTCGTGGAGGTTTGGCGTCACCAGATCCGGCTCGGCGCGCACAGCCTGGCGCAACGCGTCGCCTTCCGTGTCGACGACGACCATCGCGCCGCGCTTGCGCAGCTCGCGCACGAGCAGCGCGTAGAAGTCGGGCTCTACCCCGCGCGGCAGCGAGCCGGCGATGACGACGATCGCGGCGCCGCGCGCGAGGTACAGGAGCTTCTCGCGAAATAGCGCGAGCTCCTCCTCGTCGACCGCCGGGCCCTGCTCGTTGATCTCCGTCTCCTCGCCCGTCGTCGGGTCGAGCACGGCGGTGTTGGTGCGCGACTCCTCGCGGATCCGCACGAAGTCGTTGACGACGTGCTCACGCGTGAGCTGCTCGACGATCTGCGTACCGGTCGGCCCACCGGCGAAGCCGGTGGCGATCACGGGGACATCGAGCGTCCTCAGTAGGCGCGCTACGTTCACTCCCTTGCCGCCGGCGAGCGAGCGCCGCTCGACGGTTCGGTGGCGGCGTCCGATCCGCAGACTCGGAACCGAGAGCGACTTGTCGATCGCTGGATTGAGCGTGACGGTGATGATCACTGGCGGGTCCTCACGGTCGCACGCCTTCGCATCTTCTGCGCAGGCTACACCCCGAGCACGCCGGTCCGTAAGAAACCTGGCGAGGGGATGGTCGGGCCGGTCGCCCCCGCCGGCGCCGGCAGCGCGTCGCGCGTCACGAGTGGTACGTGCAAGGCCTCGCGCCCAGCCACGCTCACGACGATCTCGCCTTCCTGCGTGCCGGCCGCGACCGGGCCGTCGAGTTGCGCCGGGACGCCGGAGAGCGTCACATCGAGGTGGACGCCGCGCCTGAGAACCAGCGCAGCAGGGCTCGCGACGACGAGCGCAACCTGCTGCGTGGCCCCGTTGGCCGGGACCGTCGCGTACACGTGCCCGGGGATCGCAAACCGCACGCGGTGATAGAGCGAGAGGCCGTAGCTAAGAAGCGCAACCGTGTCGGCAAACTCACTGCTCTCGCTCTGCTCGCCGAGCACGACGCTGACGAGGTGGACGCCGTGCCGCGACGCCGCGCCGACGAAGCACCAGCCGGCATCCGAGGTGTGACCCTCCTTGACGCCGACGACGAACGGATAGACACCGAGCAGCGTGTCGCGGTTGCGCACGACGATTCCGCCTGGAAGGTAGGCCACCGGCTTGCGCACGATGCGCGCGAAGGCGCGGTCGCGCAAGAGGATTTCCGCGAGTCGCGCGAGATCGCGTGCGGTCGAATAGTTGCCCGGCGTGTCCAGACCGATCGGCGTCGCGAAGTGGGTGTCGCCGAGGTGCAGCGCAGCCGCTGCGGCGTTCATCTCCGCGAGGAAGTGCGGCATGCTGCCGCCGACGTCGATCGCAAGCGAATAGGCGACGTCGTTGCCGCTTGGCAGCAGCATCCCCTCGAGCATCTGCCGGACGCTGTAGTGACGGCCCGGCACGAGCCCCGCGATGGACTCCCCGGGGCCCGCGTCGTAGGGCTGCTCGACAAGACGTCGCGCCAGCGGCTCGCGCTCGAGCGTGACGTACGCGGTCATCATCTTCGTCACGCTCGCGATCGCGACCTCGCGACCGGCGTTCCGTGCGTAGACCGTGGCACCGGTGTCGCTCTCGACGAGCAGCGCCTCGGCGGCAGACACAGGCGGCGCCTCCACTTCCGTGCGAGCATGCGCGCTCGCGCCGGCGCAGACCAGGAGCGCCACCGCCACCGCAATCGTCCGCCCGACCGCGCGCCGCATGCGACCAGCGAGGCTACTGAAGGGGTCGGGCGTTCCTCACCGCAGGCGCCAGGCAAGCTCGCGCAGCCGCTCGGCCTCGGCTCGCGCCGCCGCCGCCGGCTCGCGCCCGTCGCTCGCGTACGCCTCGACGATGGCCCGCGAGGCGCTGACGAGACCAGCAGCGCGAGCGGGCGCGAAGGCCGCGGCGAGATCCTCGACGCGACCGCCCTGCGCGCCGATCCCCGGCAACAGGAACACGGCGCTTGGCATCAACTCGCGCGCCCGGGCCAGGTGCTCGGGCACGGTCGCGCCGATCACCGCGCCGACGTCGCTGAGCCCGCAAGCGCGGGGCACGCCGAGCTCATCGACGAGGCGCGCGACGCGCTCCCAGAAGGCGCCGCCCGCCGCGAGCTCGACGTCCTGGAGCTCCGCGGCACCCGGATTGGAGGTTCGTACGAGCACGAAAACGCCGGCTCCGGTCGCGATCAGCGGCTCGAGCGCGTCACGCCCCAGCAGGGGGTTGGCCGTAAACGCGTCGGCCCCGAGCCCCGCTACAGGACCGAACGGCGCGGGCGTGCTGCCCGCGAGCGCCTGCGCGTAGGCCGCGGCTGTGACCGGCACATCGCCGCGCTTGCCGTCGGCGATCACGATGAGCCCCGCCGCGTGCGCCGCCGCCACGACCTCGTGTAGCGCGGCGATCCCGGGCGCGCCGAGCCGTTCGAAGCAGGCCAGCTGCGGCTTGCAGGCAACACACGCCGGCCCGGCAGCGGCGATCACCGCCCGGCAGTGGGCGAGCACGGCGGCGGCGGCTCGCCCGCCCGCCTCCCCGTCGGCGGCCACCGCAACCGGCCACAGCCGCTGCGGGTCCGGGTCAAGCCCAAGCACGATCTGGGATTCGCGCAGCGCAACGCGTGCCGCCAGCTCGTCCGCAAAAGCTCTCGTCGCCACGAACCGCAAAGATACGCACCGTGCGGCTATCCCGACTGCCCTGGGCGCTCACCGTGCTGGCCTGCCTGGTCACCGCGGTCCTGCTCGAGCTGAGCCACTTCCACGGCTACGCCGCGGTCGCGGTCGCGGTCGGCTTGGCGGCCGCAACGAACCTGCTCTAGCGCTATTCCCCCTGGCTGTCCGGCCTCACGCGGTCGGCCGGCTCGAGGTGAACGAGCACGTCGGCGCCGTCGAGCCGGCGCGCGATCTCGTCGCTGAGCACGTGTGCCGTGCCGTGCGCAGCCTCGAGCGTCGTGCCGGCGGCGAACTGCACGTGGAGGTCGACGTAGCGACGCGAGCCGGCGGCGCGGCTGCGCAGCTCGTGGAAGCCAATGACCCCGCGCGGGGTGCCGAGCTCGCGGATCGCTGCGCGAATTTCGGCGAGGTCCGATTCGGGCAGCGCCTCGTCGATCAGGACGCGAGAGGCGCGGCGCAGCAACCGTACGCCAGCGATCACGATGCCCGCCGCGACGGTCAGTGCGACGAGCGGGTCGAGCCAGTAGGCGTGCGTCACGGCGATCAGGATGAGACCGGCGAGGACGGCGAGGGAGGAGTACGCGTCGGCGCTCAGGTGCATCGCATCGCCCTCAAGCGCGGGCGATCCGCTCGCTCGAGCGCGCCGACCGATGATCCGCGACACGATGAGGTTGACCACGGCCGAGGCGGCGACGACGGCGATGCCGATTCCGAGCGTGTGGACGTGCGAGCCGCGCACGAGCCGGGCGATCGCCTCATAGGTGATGATCCCCGCGCCGAGCAGGATCAGGGCGCCTTCGGTGGCCGCCGCGAGGTTCTCGAGCTTGTGGTGACCGTAGCGGTGCTCGGCGTCCGCGGGCTCACCGGACTTGCGCACCGAGACGTACGCGACGATCGACGCGAGCAGATCGATCGAGCTGTGGACGCCCTCGGTTAGGACCGCGACCGAGCCCGTGGCGACGCCCGCAACGAGCTTCGCCGCGATCAGCGCGCTGTTCGACGCCACTGAGAGCGCCGCGGCCCGACCCTTCCCGGCCTCCTCGCTTTCCATCAGCGCTCCGCCGTGAACCACTCCTCGAACGCGCGCAGCGCTCGCCCGCGATGGCTGATCGCGTCCTTCTCAGCGGCGCTCAGCTCGGCCATCGTCCGGCCGCTGACGTCGTCGACCGGGACGAAGACAGGGTCGTAGCCGAAGCCGCCGCTACCGCGGCGCGACGCTGACATGACCCCGTCGCAGCGACGCTCGAAAACGCGCTCCTCGCCGCTAGCGGGGTCGACGTAGACGAGCGCGCAGACATAGTGCAGTCCGCTCCCCGGCGGCACGTCCTCGATCAGCAGCGCCAGGTTCTCCTCGTCGCTCGCCTCCTCGCCCGCGTAGCGCGCGGAGCGCACGCCCGGACGTCCACCGAGCGCGTCCGCCGCGATCCCCGAGTCGTCGGCGATCGCGGCGCGGCCGGTCTCCGCCGCCGCGGCCCGCGCCTTGTCGAGCGCGTTCTCGACGAACGTCTCCCCCGTCTCGGGCGGCAGCTCGACGGTCTCCGGCAGCGGCTCGAGCTCGGTCACCGACAGCAGGCGGCGGAACTCGCGCAGCTTGTGCCCGTTGCGCGTCGCGAGGATCAGCGGCATCGGTCGCGGTCCGAGGGCGTCCGCTACTGGGCCACGGGCGCTGAGATTGCGGCGTCCTGGAGGGTGCGCAGCTGCGCGATCGCGCCGGCCGCCAGCGCGAGCAGCTCGTCGAGCGAGGCGCGCGTCAGCGGCGTGCGCTCGGCCGTCGCCTGCACCTCGACCAGGCCGCCGTCACCGGTCATCACGACGTTCGCGTCAACCTCGGCGCGGGAGTCCTCGGAGTAATCGAGGTCGAGCAGGCTGGCGCCGTCCACAACGCCGCACGACACCGCCGCCACCGCTCCGCTCAGCGGGGAGCGGGCCAGATCGCCCGCTGCGATGAGCCGCGACGTGGCCCGCGCGAAGGCCACGTAAGCGCCCGTGATCGAGGCGCAGCGCGTCCCGCCGTCGGCCTGGAGGACATCGCAGTCGAGGTAGACAGTTCGCTCCCCGAGCGCTTCGAGATCGACCACGGCGCGCACGGAGCGCCCGATCAGCCGCTGGATCTCGACCGTCCGCCCGTCGAGGCGCCCGCGCGTCGCATCGCGCGCCTTGCGCTCGCCGGTCGAGGCCGGCAGCATCCCGTACTCGGCAGTCAGCCAGCCGCGCCCGCTGCCGGCAAGCCAGCGCGGCACGCCCTGCTCGACCGACGCCGTGCAGATCACCTTCGTCTCGCCGATGCTGATCAGCGCCGAGCCGGTCGCGGGCCTGACGAAGTCGACCTCGAAAGCGACCGGGCGCAGGCCGTCAGGCGCGCGCGCGTAGCTGCGCTCGCTCACGCCGCCACGGCCGAGCGCAGCTCGACGTGCTCGATCTGCTCGATCGGCAGCTGGAGGAAGCGCGAGCCCACAGCGCGGAAGGCTTCGACGTCGCCGGTGCACAGGAAGCGATAGTCGCCCTCGCCGCTGGCCTCGCTGGAAAGCCCGGCGAGCTCGAGCGAGGACGCGACCGACAGCGCCAGCGCGCGGCCCGAGCTGACCAGCGTGACGCCCGGGCCGAGCATTCGCTGGAGCATCGGAGCGACCAGCGGGTAGTGGGTGCAGCCGAGGATCACCGTGTCGACGCCGGCCTCGCGCAGCGGCGCGCAGTAGCCACGCACGGCGTCGACGACGCGGTGGTCGACCGGGAACCCCTCCTGGATCATCGGCGCGAGACCAGGGCAGGCGACGCTCGTCAATGTCGCGTCGGGGGCGGCGGCTTGCAGGGCGCGGTCGTACGCGCCGCTCGCAACCGTCGCGGTCGTGGCGAGCAGACCGATCCGCCGGCTGGCGCTGTGCGCCGCCGCGATCCGCGACTCCGGCTCGATCACGCCGAGCACGTCGACGCCAAGCGTCGTCGACAGCATCCGCGCGCGCAGCGACGGCAGCGCGGCCGAGCTGAGCGCGTTGCAGGCGACGACCAGCAGCTTTGCGCGGCGCGCGAGCAGGTGCTCGGCGATCTCGAGCGCGAACCGCTCGAGATCGGCGGCGCTGTGCTCGCCGTAGGGGAAGCGCGCCGTGTCCCCGAGGTAGAGGAAGTCCTCGTGCGGCAGCTCGACGAGCAGCTCCTGGAGCACCGTGAGGCCGCCGACACCCGAGTCGAAGACCGCGATCGGGCGCTCACGCGGTGGGGGCGCTGGTGAGCTCACCGTTCGTGATGATTCCAGATGCGCCGCCGGATATGGTGGCCTCGTGCGGGCGCTCGTCATCTCCAACATGGCGCCCTCGCACACGAGTCCGGGCCGTGGCAGCTTCGTCCGCGACCAGGTCGCCGCCCTGCGCCGCCTGCCGGGCGTCGAAGTCGAGCTATTCGAATTCCCGCCCGGAATCAGCTCCTACCCGCGCGCGGCGCTCGCGCTGCGCCGGGGCTTCAACGGCAAGCGGTTCGATGTCGTGCACGCGCACTTCGGCCTGACCGCGTGGCCAGCGCTCGCCGTGCGCGGCAGCCCCCACGCGCTGACGCTCCACGGGACGGACGTGCGCCACCCGCGAACGCGGCGCGCGACGCTCGCCGTGCTGCCGCGGATGGACCTCGTCGCCGCGGTCTCCGAAGCGCTCGCTTCCGAGCTACCCGGCGAGGTCGCGGTCCTGCCGATCGGCGTCGCGATGGAGCGCTTTCGCCCGATCCCGCGTGCCGCCGCTCGTCTCGCGCTCGGGCTCGAGCGCGAGAAGCCCTACCTTCTGTTCCCCGCTGACCCGGCGCGCGCGGGCAAGCGATTCGACCGTGCGCGCGCACTCGCCGGCGACGTGTCGCTCCTGACGCTCGGCCAGACCGCGCCCGACCACGTCACGCTCGCGATCAACGCCGCGAACGCGGTACTCGTCCCCTCCGACGAGGAGGGCTACGGGCTAGCGGTGCTCGAGGCGCTCGCTTGCGACGTGCCCGTGCTCGCGACGCCGGTCGGGATCCATGAGGAGGCGCTCGCGGGGATCGAGGGCACCCTCTGCGCGCCGTTCGACCACGCGCTCTGGAGCGCTGCGCTCGCGCCGGCGCTGGCTGAGCCCGAGCCGCGGATCGCTGGTCGCGCGCGCGCGGCCGAGTTCGCGACGGACGTGATGGCCAGGCGCGTGCTCGCGGCGTGGGAGTCGCTCGTCGCGAGCGCTTAGGATTCGCGCGGATGGAGGGTTCGGAACAACGGGCGACGAGCTTCCTCGAGCGCGCGCGCCTGCGCCGTCGCGTCGCCTACCTGCGCCGCCGCCGCGAGCTGGCGTTGCGCCAGCTCGGCCTTGCGGTTCTCGAGCAAGGCGACGTCGAGGCCCAGCTCGCCGCGCTCGTTGCGCTCGAGGAGGAGCGGACCAAGCTCGAGCAGGCACTCGGCGAGCACCGCGAGCTCGCGCTGCTACGTGAGCCGGGGATCGCCGTCTGCCCGCAGTGCCAGACGATCCACGGCAGCGACGCGAACTTCTGCCCGAACTGCGGCGCCAAGCGCGCGCCGCTCAGCCGCGGGGCGCGGACGCAAGCTCCCGAAGCGTGAGCTCGACAGACCGCGCGAGCGCTGTGAGTTCGTAACCGCCCTCCAGTACCAGACCAAGCGGCACCCCCAATTCAGCGCACAGCTCGCGCACGGCCGCGGTCATCGCCGCGAAGCCCTCGTCGCTGACGCGGCAATCGGCGAGCGGATCCTCCGCGTGCGCGTCATAGCCCGCCGAGACGAGCACGAGCTGGGGCTCGAACTGGCGCGCGAGCGGAACGGCGCGCTCCTCGATGAGGCCGCAGAAGACGTCGTCGCCGGAGCCCGCGGGGACCGGCAGGTTCACGGTGAAGCCGGCGCCGTCGCCCGCGCCGTGGTCGGTCGCGGGACCGGTTCCCGGCCAGAGGCCGTCCTGGTGGATCGAGATGAAGAGGACGCTCTGGCTGCGGGCGAAGATGTCGTTCGTGCCGTTGCCGTGATGGACGTCCCAGTCGATGATCAGGACGCGCTCGAGGCCGTGCTCGCGGAGCGCGTGAGTCGCGGCCAGGGCGATGTTGTTGAACAGGCAGAAGCCCATCGCACGCGCGACCTTGGCGTGGTGGCCCGGCGGGCGCCCGGCGGCGAAGCCCGTGCTCGCCGCGTTCGTAAGCAGCAGCTCGACGAGCTCGACGGCACCGCCCGCGGAGCGCAGGGCTGCCTCCCAGGAGCCGGGACCGACGATCGTGTCCGCGTCGATCGCGCCTCCACCGCGCTCGCAGTAGGCGCCGACGGCGGCGACGTACTCGCGGAAGTGGACGTGCTCGAGCAGCGCACGGTCGACGCGCGGCGCCTCGCGGCGCTCGAAGCCGTGCCAGCCGACGCGGTCGAGTTGCGCCTCGATCGCCCGGATCCGGTCGGCGCGTTCGGGGTGGGCGCCCGTGTCGTGGTCGAGGACCGCCGGATGGCTCAGATAGACCGGCGCGGACATCGAGGTACGGTACAGCCCGCATGTCCGGCAGCGCCCCCATCGAGGCCGACCTGGCCGTCGTCGGGGCGGGTGCCGCAGGGCTCTACGTGTCGCTCGTCGCGGCGGCCGAAGGGGCGACGATCGCGCTGCTCGCGGCCTCTCCGTTCGCGCAGACCGCGAGCTACTGGGCGCAGGGCGGCCTGGCGGCCGCGCTTTCGGTCGAGGACAGCCTCGAGGCCCACCTGCGCGACACGCAGATCGCGGGGCGGGCGCTCGTGCGCGAGTCGGCTGCGCGCGTCCTCTGCGCCGAGGCGCCGGCGTGCGTTCGCGAGCTCGAACGACTCGGTGTGCACTTCGACGCGGACCGCCACGGCCAGCTTGCTCTCGGGCTCGAAGGCGGCCACTCGGTGCGACGGATCGTGCACGCCGGCGGCAGTGCGACCGGGCGGCGCGTCGTCCGCCAGCTTTCGGCGCTCGCCGCCACCGAGCCGCGGATCGCGATCCTCGAGCACGCGCGCGCCACCGCGCTCTTGTCCGCGGACGGACGCTGTGCGGGCGTGAGCTGCGACGACGGGCGGCGGGTGCATGCCCGTGCCGTCGTGATCTGCGCCGGTGGGGCCGCCGCGCTGTGGTCGAGAACGACGAACCCGCCGGGCTCGCTCGGGACGGGGATGCTGCTCGCCCACGCCGCGGGGGCGCAGCTCGCGGACCTCGAGTTCATGCAGTTTCACCCGACGGCGGTGATCGGGGTGGCGGGTCGCGAGGGCTTCCTGATGACGGAGGCGATCCGCGGCGAAGGCGGCCTGCTGCTCGACGACGACGGTCAGCGCTTCGTCGACGAGCTCGCGCCGCGCGATGAGGTCAGCCGCGCGATCGACGCGCTGCTCGCGGCGAGCGGTGGCCGTTGCGTCTGGCTCGACATGCGCGAGGTCGACCCGGCGCTCTTCCCGAACATCGTCGAGTCGCTCGCCGAGGCCGGCCTCGACGTGACGTGCGAGCTTGTGCCGGTCGCGCCGGCCGCGCATTACATGGTCGGCGGGATCGTCGCCGACCTCGAAGGCCGCTCGAGCCTGCCCGGCCTGTTCGCGGTCGGCGAGTCATCGTGCACCGGCCTGCACGGCGCCAACCGGCTCGCGTCCAACTCGCTCAGCGAGTGCTTCGTCTGGGGCGCCCGCGCCGCCCGCGCGACGGTCGCAGAGCCGGCTCGCGGGCGCGCGCAGCCGGAGCCCTTCGCGACACCGAGCCTCGCGGTGGATGGCGCCACGAAGGCCGCTCTGTGGGAGCTCGCGGGGCTGCGTCGAAGCGCCGAGGGCCTTGAGCGCCTGCTCGAGGATCCGCACCCGCTCGCCCGCGCAATCGCGCGCTGCGCGCTTGCCCGCACCGAGACCCGCGGGGTGCATTGCCGCACCGATCACCCGCAGACCGATCCGGAGCTCGACGCGCGCCATACGGTCCTCGACGCCGGCGGAGCGCCGAGGCTCGAGCTGTGGAGCTGAGCGACCCGCCTAGACCCGTGCGGCGCCCGCCCGCTTAAGCCAGCCCTAACACGCCCGAATAGTCGCCTTCATACGGCCGGAGCACACTGGACCGCTGAGAGGAGCGCGTGCCCCCGAGGCGCGCGGAGCGCAAAGGAAGGCGGACCCGATGTATCAGTTCAGCCGGGGGATGTTCAGGGAGCTCACTCCGATGGTCGAACGACGCAACGGCGGGCGCCACTACATGGAGGACCAGCTCTACGTCCTGCACGCCTGCGAGGGAGCGGTGCGGCGCCTCGCGACCGACCGCCACTATTTCGCGCGCCCGGCGCGGACGCTATTCGCCGATGTGCGTTGCTACTTCCCGGTCGCGCGCCAGCAGCAGGTCTACTCGATCATCGAGCGCTACATCGCGTTCGCCGACGAGTTCCTTGCGTCGCTGCCACCGGCCGGCTGCGATGCGGAGGGGAACCCGCTGCAGTGTCGCGCGCTGACGCGCAAGGGCACGGCATGCCAGCGCACTCCGCTGGCGCACAACGGCTACTGCCCGTCGCACCAGCACCTCGCCGAGACCGAGCACGCGGCACCTGCCGCGCTGGCGGCCTAGAACCCCGCGGCAGCCCCGACTCGGCGCGGGGTAGGCTGCCGGGATGGCGGCAAAGCCGCGGATCGGCTTCATCGGGCTCGGGATGATGGGCTACCTGATGGCGGCTTCGCTACGGCGCGCCGGGTTCGCGCTGAGCGTCTGGAATCGCACGCCCGAGAAAGCCGAGCGCTGGGTCGCTGAGCACGGCGGCGACGTCGCGGCGACCCCCGCGGAGCTTGCGGCGAACGTCGAGCTCGTGATCACGATGGTCGTCGACGGGTCGCAGGTCAGGGAGCTGCTGCTCGGTCGCGATGGTGTCGTGTACGGCGCGGGGGACGGTCTGCTGTGCGTCGATTGCTCGACGATCGGGCGCGAGGCCGCGCTGGCGATCGGCGCCGCGCTGCGCGAGCACGGGCTGCGATTCGTGGATGCGCCGGTTACCGGCTCGACCCCGGCCGCCCGCGACGGCACGCTAACGATCATGGCCGGCGGGGCTGACGGCGACGTCGCGCAGGCGCGGCCTGCGCTCGCGGCGATGAGCGCGCGGGTCATCCATGCGGGACCGCTCGGCGACGGCCAGGCGATCAAGGTGATCAACAACGCCGTGGCGGCAGCCAACGCCGTGACGGTGGCGGAGGCCCTGATCGCGGCGGCCGCCGGCGGCCTCGACCTCGACGCGGTGGTCGCCGTGCTGAGCAGCGGCTCGGGCGGATCGAAGATCCTCGAAGCCAAAGGCGCGGCGATGCGTGAGCACGACTACACGCCGCTTTTTCGGACGGCGCACATGGCAAAGGACGTCGCACTGTGCGTCGAGGAAGCGGGTCCGGGGCGCTTTCGCAGCGCCGAGCTCGCGCTCGGAGATCTGCGCGTCGCCGCGCATCAGGGCTACGCGGAAGCGGACTTCGCGGCCGTCGTCGAGGCCGTCGAGGGACGCTCCGGGGGCCGTTTGGGAACCCGCTCGAAAGCGCGGAAAACTACTAAATAGCAGCAAAGTTTGGAGTTTTCGGGGCGATTGCGTATCCTGTAGTCGTCGCTTGGTGAAACGCCTGCAACGCCTCGCGACGGCTCATCTCGAACTCTCTGATCTAGTGATGCCAATTGCTTTCAAGGAATGGGCGGTGACCGTCCGCGCGCTCGCCGAGGGTGAGCAGCTCGTCACGCTCCGAAAGGGCGGCATCCGCGAGCCGCAAAAGCACTTCGAGGTCGAGTACGAGCGGTTCTTCCTCTACCCGACCTTCGACCACCAGCGCTCGGACCTCGTGCGCGAGTCCCATCGCCCCGAGCTGCGCCGCGCGCTCGAGGAGGGCGTGTGGGCTGACGGCGAGCCGTCGCTGCCGGGCGCCCGGTCGACCCTCGCCCTGCTGCCGCCCGACCGCGTCCGCATTCGCGCCTGGGCCGAGGTCGCGGCCCAGTACACGGTCACCGACCCGCGCGTCGTCGACGCGCTTTCACCGTTCTACGTGTGGACGCCCGACTACGCCGAGAAGCGCCTCGAGTGGAAGCGCCGGCATCCGCTGCATGTCCTGCTGCTGCGCACATATCGCATCCCGCGGCCGGTCACGGTCAAGGTGCGCGACGAGTACGCCGGCTGCCGCTCGTGGCTGGAGCTGCAGCGCGACCTCCCGTTCGAGGGCACACCAGTCCTCTCGGATGAGGAGTTCGACCGCGCCGCCGAGGAGATCGAGTCGATCGTCTCGAGCGCGCGCGAGCCCGTCTACGCCTAGCGGTTCTACGCAAACGTCTTAGCCCGTCAGGGGCAGGAGTGGCGCGTGCGCTTATAGATGCTCTCGGCTGCGCTCTGCAGCGGTCCCATCACGTTGCTGAGCGTGCCGCCCGCGGTGCGCTCGATGCCGATCAAGAGTACGCAGCGCCCTTCGGTATAAGCACGTTCGCCGCCTGAAACCCGAGTGCCGCCGTGGTCCAGGCGCGCGATCCGCCGATCGCGCTGAGGCTGTAGCGTCGCACGACGCTCGCGCCCATCGTCCCGACAGCGAGTTGCTTGTAGTCCTCGGCGAGCTCGGTGCTCGCGCTCCGCGCGGACCCGAGCTCGAGCGCCCAGGAGATGCCGCCGCCCGATCCGTTCTTCGGCGTGTAGAGCGTGTACTCGCTCGATGCTGCGACAAATCCCTCCCGCTCGAGACGGGCCGTCAGCGGCGTCCTCGCGCCGCCCTACGCGCTCGCCGTAGTGAAGCTCGTGGCCGCACCGTCCGGCGCGTAGCCGGCGACGTCACCGCTTCGCACGAGGAACGCGGCCAGATGGCTTGCCGCGGCGCGCGGCGTAGAGCTCGCAGCAAGAGCCGCTGAGGTGCTGACGGCGAGCACGACAGCGGAGACCGATCCGAGCCGCGACGCGTGTCGACGTGCGAAACGAAGCATCGGGGACACGATCCTAGCCGCGGGCGGAGCCTCCGGCAGCAGTCGAGGGGCCGGCGCGCAGGTCAGGCGATCGTCAGGTCGAGCTCGGCGACGCCGTGCGCGTCGATGCGGAAGGCGCGTAGCGCCGGCTGCGCGCCGGCGAGGCCAACGATCAGGTAGATCGTCCCCGGCCACAGCGGCTGGCAGAGCTCGGGCGGCACGGCGATGTTGATGTCGGTCTGCGACGGGTACGGCTCGCTTCGCGTGTGAGAGTGGTAGATCGCGCCGAGCTCGAGGCCGGCGGCTTCGATCTCGCCGAGCAGCCGGTACATCTCGACCGGCTCGATCTCGTAGCGAAGCGGGCTCGCATGGATGTTCGTCGCGGGGTAGACGCGGCGGGCCTCGCCGTCGGAGGAGCCGACCATGCCGCAGCATTCGTTCGGCGCTTCCGCCAGCGCGTGGGCGACGATCTCGTCGCGGAGCGTGCTGGGGATCTTCATGGCGCCAGCGCCGCGCCGGTGCTCACCACCACAGCGTCGAGTCGAGGTTCTCGATCTCCTCGACCGGGCGCGTGTAGACGCCGCTCGAGAGGTAGCGCCAACCGTCGTCGGCGACGATGAAGACGACATTCCCCTCGTCGAGCTCGCCCGCGATGCGCGCCGCGACACGCGCGATCGCGCCCGAGGAGACGCCGGCGAAGATGCCTTCCTCGTCGAGCAGCTTCCGCGTCCAGACGATCGCGTCGCGGTTGGTCACGAAGATCTTCCGGTCGAGCAGCGAGAGGTCGATGATCGGCGGGATGAAGCCGTCGTCGAGCGAGCGCAGGCCCTGGACCGGCTCGCCCTGCATCGGTTCGGCCGCGACGATCTTGACGCTGTCGCCGAGAACCTCCTTCAAGCGCCTACCGTTGCCCATCAGCGTGCCGCCGGTCCCGAGCCCGGCGACAAACGCCGCGACGCTGTCGAGCTCCTCGAGTATCTCGAGCGCCGTGCCGTCGTAGTGCGCGCGCGGGTTCGCCTCGTTGCCGTACTGGTAGGGCATGTAATAGCGCGAGTCTGCGGCGGCGAGCTCGAGCGCCAGCTCGACGGCGCCGTTCGAGCCCTTGGCGCCCTCCGAGGAGATGATCTCGGCGCCCCACATCTGGAGCAGCTGCGTGCGCTCGACCGTGACGTTGTCGGGCATCACGACCTTGAGCGGGTAGCCCTTGAGCTTGCAGAGCATCGCGAGCGAGATCCCCGTGTTGCCGGAGGTCGGCTCGAGGATCACCTGCCCGGGAGCGATCGCGCCCTTCTCCTCCGCGTCCTCGAGCATCGAGCGCGCGACCCGGTCCTTGACCGAGCCTGTCGGGTTGCGCGACTCGAGCTTCGCCCAGATTCGTACGCCGGGCTTTGGCGAGAGCTGGCGCAGCTCGACGAGCGGCGTGTTGCCGATCGATTGCACGACGTCGGCATAGCGCCCGCCGCAGGGGCGATTCTCGAGCTCCCGTGCTCCCATCGCTTTACAGAAGATAGCTGCTAGCTACCGCCGGCCATCGCCGGCAAGATAACGAGCACATCCTGCGCACCGACCGCAGTGTCGAGTCCGTCGAGCACGCGGACGTCCTCGTCGTTGAGATACACGTTGACGTAGCGGTTGAGCTGCCCGTCCGCGCTGAAAAGCTGCGACTCGGTGGCTGGGTGGGCGGCTACGAGGCTTGCGAGGACCGCGCGCACGTTCTCACCTTCGGCGGTCACCTCGCGCTCGCCGCCGACCGAGGGGCGCAGGACCGGGGGGATCTTGATCGTCGGCATCGCGGGGAAACCTACCCAGCTGCGGCGCAGAAGGCGTCGTAGTCGGGGAACACGCCCATCTCTTCATCGCTGATCGAGTCGGGATCGCGCGAGCAGATCGGGCAGGCGGGGTCGCGACGGATCTTGAGCTCGTCGAGGGTTCCCGCGAGCGCGTCGTAGAGCAGCAGGCGTCCGATCGCGGGCTCGCCGGCGCCGGTGATGAGCTTGATCACCTCGGTCGCCTGGAGTAGGCCCATCGTCCCCGGCAGCACGCCGAGAACGCCGTTGGCCCCGCAGGATGGCGCGAGTTCCGCGGGTGGCGGCTCCGGGAACAGGCAGCGGTAGCAAGGTCCCTCGTAGGGCTTGAAGACCGATAGCTGCCCGTCGAAGCCGAGGACCGACGCCGACACGACGGGGATCCGCAGGCGCACGCTGGCGTCGTTGAGCAGGTAGCGCGTCGGGAAGTTGTCGACGCCGTCGACGACGATGTCATAGCCCGAGATGATCTCCATGATGTTGGAGGCGTCGAGCCGTGTCTTGTAGGGCACGACGTTCACGTCGGGGTTGAGCGCGTGGATCGTCTCCTCGGCCGACTCGACCTTCGGCACGCCGATGCGCGCCGTGTTGTGGATGACCTGGCGCTGAAGGTTCGAGAGGTCGACGAGGTCGCTGTCGAGGATGCCGAGCGTGCCAACGCCCGCAGCGGCGAGGTAGAGCGCGGTCGGCGAGCCGAGCCCGCCCGCGCCGAGCAGCAGAACCTTCGCGTCGAGCAGCTTTTGCTGGCCGGACTCGCCGATCTCGGGGATCAGCAGGTGGCGCGAGTAGCGCTCGCGCTGCTCAGGTGTGAACGTGCGGGGGACGACCACCTCGTAGCCGCGGTCCTTCCAGAGCGTGATGCCGCCCGTCATCGACGCGACGTGCTCGTAGCCGAGGTCGTTGCTGAGGGTGTGCGCGGCGAGTGCCGAGCGGTTGCCAGACGCGCAATAGAGCACGACGCGCTGCGAGCGATCGGGCACGACGCCCTCGATCCGCGACTCGAGGTAGCTGCGCGGAACATGCTTCGCCCCGGGCAGGTGGCCCTGCGCCCACTCATCGCTCTCGCGCACGTCGATGATCGCAACGCCATTGCCGACGAGCTCGCTGACGGCCGCTGGATCGATCTCCTCGATCCCGGCCTTGATCTGGCGGATGAACTCGGCACCCGAAGGGCTCATCTCAAAACTCCTGAAACCTTGTCTGGATTCACGACTATAAAAAGTATAGCGCGGTCGGGCGTGCTATACGGCGTTTCAAGTTTCGCACGCGCGCGCCGCATCGGCCGAGACTGCCACGCAGATGGCCTGATACCCTACCGTCGAGGTAGGTTATTCGTCGATGATGTTCTCAACCAGAGCCGAGTACGGCGTGCGCGTGATGGTCGATCTCGCGCGGCGCGACAGCGACGACCCGGTGCCGCTGGCTGAGATCGCCGAGCACGAAGGCCTCCCGCTGGCATATCTCGAGCACCTCGTCGCGCGACTGCGCCGCGCGGGGCTCGTCGACAGCCGGCGTGGCGCGCACGGCGGCTACCTGCTCTCGCGCGCCCCCGAGCTCATCACGATGGCCGAGGTCGTCGAGGCGCTGGAGGGCGCGATCGCGCCGATCGAATGCATCTCGAGCGACCCCGATGGAACGATGCACTGCGTGCGCGAGCTGGATCCGCAGCGCGTCTGCACGACGAAGCTGCTGTGGACGCGAGTTCGCGGCTCGATCGTCGACACGCTCGAGCGCACGACGCTCGCCGAGCTCGTACCGCAGCCGCAGCTGATCGAGCTCGAGTCGATGACCCCGAACAAGCCGGTCGCCGCCTAGGCGCGGCAGAGGAGGCCTTCTTGGCTGAGTTGGAGATCCGCAACCTGCATGTCCGCACCGAGGACCGAGAGATCCTGCGCGGCGTTGATCTGACCGTCCGCTCGGGCGAGCTGCATGCTCTGCTCGGGCCGAATGGGTCAGGCAAGTCGACCCTCGCCAACACGATCATGGGGCACCCCAGCTACGAGGTGACCGACGGCCAGATCCTGCTCGACGGCGACGAGCTCAACGAGCTCGAGCCGCACGAGCGCGCGCGGCGCGGCCTGTTTCTCGCCTTTCAGTACCCGGTCGCGGTGCCCGGCGTGTCGGTCGCGAACTTCCTGCGCATGGCGATCAACGCGCAGCGCGAGGAGCCGATCAAGGTGCCCGAGTTCCGCAGCGCCCTCGAGCACGCCGTGAAGCTGCTCGACGTCGACCGGAAGTTCACGAGCCGTCACCTCAACGACGGCTTCTCCGGCGGCGAGAAGAAGCGTGCCGAGATCCTCCAGATGGCGATGCTGCGCCCGCAACTCGCGGTACTCGACGAAACCGACTCCGGCCTCGACGTGGATGCGCTACGAACCGTCGCCGAGGGGGTCGCGAGACTTCACCGCGAGCAGGGCATCGGCGCGCTGATCATCACCCACTACCAACGGATCCTCGACTACATCAAGCCGGAGTTCGTCCACGTGATGATCGATGGCCGCGTCGTGCTCGACGGTGGCCCCGAGATCGTCGAGCGGATCGAGCGCGATGGGTACGACCCGATCCGCGAAGAGGTCGCCGCGCGTGCCTAGCGAGACGCCTGCGCCGCGCAAGGCCGGCGCGCGTCGCGAGGCCGCGCTCAACCACCCCCTCGACGGGCGCGGCACGCCGCGGATGACGCTGGCGGAGTCCCGGGCGCTCGCGCGCGCGGCCTACGAGCGGCTCCCGCTGCCCAGCTGGCGGCGTTCCGGGTTCTGGGCGACGAGCCTCGAGTCGCTCGACCTCGAGGCGCTCGAGGCACGCGAACACGCGCCCGACTCGTCACGACCGGCGATCCTCGCCGGCGCGCCCGCAGCCGGGGTGCTCGTGCAGCGCGACTCCTCAGTGGTTCACGTCGAGCTCGACCCCGAGCTGGCCGAGCGCGGAGTGATCCTTTGCAGCCTGGAAGAGGCCGCGCAGGATCACGCGGCGCTCTTCGAGCGCTACTACCTGCGCCGCCTGCCGCTGGACCGCCACAAGCTCGAGGCCGCGAGCGCCGCGTTCTGGAGCGGAGGTGCCTTCCTCTACGTGCCGGCGGAGCTGCAGATCGATGACCCGTTCCAGATCGTCTACGAGATCAGCGAGGGCCGGACCGCGCAATACGCCCACACACTTGCGATCGGCGACCGCGGCAGCGCGATGCGCCTGCGAGAGTACGGCCTCGCCGGGGAGGCAGAGGGCCAGTCGCTGCACGCGGGCCAATTCGAGCTGTATCTCGAGGACAATGCGCGCTGCCGGCTGACGCAGCTACGCGACTGGGGCTCGGGCGAGGTCCACGACGTCTCGACTTCTGTCGTCGAGGTGGCGCGGGACGCTTACTGTCACTGGCTGCCGGCGCTGCTCGGCGGCGCGTTGATCCGTCACCACGACGAGATCGCGATCGCCGGCCCGGGAGGCGACATGGCCTTCCGCGGAGTCCTCTTCAGCGAGCGCGAGGAGCATTTCGACGTGTTTGCCGTGGACCTGCACGAGACCGGGCCATCCGGCGGCGACGTCCACTGGCGGGGTGCCGCAAGCGGCTCGAGCCGCGCCAGCTTCGAAGGGCTGATCAAGATCAATCAAGGCGCCCAGCAGAGCCACACCTACCTCCAATTCCACTCGATGCTGCTCTCGCGCGATGCCGAGCTCGATGCGATCCCGTCGGTGCTCGTGGGCGCCGACGATGTCTCGGCCTCGCACGGCGGGACCGTGGGCGAGCTCGACGAGCTCTTGATCTTCTACATGCAGTCGCGGGGGCTGACGCGACCGCAGGCGGTACGCGTGATCGTCGAGGGCTTCTTCGAACCGCTGATCGTGCAGCTCGACGATCCCCACCTCGAAGGCCTCATCCGCGAACGGATCGGCAGCAAGCTGCACGCGGCAGCGGCGGACATCGAGAGCTACGCGCTGGCGAGATGACGACGACGGCCAGCACGATGACCGAGCTCGACGTCCGCGCCGACTTCCCGATCCTCTCGCGGAAGATCGGCGGGAAGCGACTCGTCTACCTCGACTCGTCGAACACCTCCCAGAAGCCCGAGCGCGTGATCGCGGCGATCGACGACTACTACCGAAACCGCAACGCGAACATCCACCGCGGCGTGTACCCGCTCGCCGTCGAGGCGGATGCACTGTTCGAAGCGGCGCGCGAGCGGATCGCGGCGTTCACCGGCGGCGAGGCACGCGCGACGATCTTCACCGCGAACGCCACCGCGGCGATCAACCTCGTCGCCTACTCGTGGGCGCGCGCGAGCCTCACGCCGCAGGACGCGGTGCTCGTGACCGAGATGGAGCACCACGCGAACATCGTCCCCTGGCAGCTCGCAACCGCTGCGACCGGCGCGCAGTTGCGCTGGCTCGATATCGACGAGCAGGGCCTGCTCTCGCTCGACCAGCTCGACGCCGAGCTCGCCACCGGCGACGTCAAGCTCGTCGCGGTGGCCCACGTCTCGAACGTTCTCGGCACGATCAACCCCGTCAAGGAAATCGTCCGCCGCGCGCACGATGCCGGCGCGAGGGTGCTGATCGACGGTGCCCAGGCGGTGCCGCAGATGCCCGTTGACGTGGGGACGATCGGCGCCGACTTCTACGCCTGGACCGGACACAAGGCGCTCGGCCCCACCGGGATCGGGGTGCTGCAGGCCGACGCCGCGGTGCTCGAGCAGATGCCGCCTTTCCTCGCCGGCGGGGACATGATCGAGCGCGTCACCCGCGAGCGCTCGACGTGGAACGAGCTGCCATGGAAGTTCGAAGCGGGAACCTCGATGATCGCCGAGGCGGTTGGGCTCGGCGCCGCCGTCGATTACCTGGCGGCGCTCGGCATGACGCGCGCGCGCGAGCACGAACGCATGCTGACGGCGTATGCCCTCGAACAGCTGAGCGCGCTCGACGGCATCCAGATCCACGGGCCGCTGACGGCCGACGCCCGTGGCGGTCTCGTCTCCTTCAGCGTCGACGGGATCCACCCACACGACCTCGCCGAACTGCTCGGGCGCGAAGGTGTCTGCGTGCGTGCGAGCCACCACTGCGCGCAGCCGCTGATGGCAAAGCTCGGCGTTCCCGCGACCACCCGCGCGAGCTTCGCGGCCTACAACGTGTCCGAGGACGTGGACGCCCTCATCGCGGCGGTCCGCTCGGCGCAGCGCATCTTCGCCTGATGGACGACCTATACCGCGACTTCATCCTCGAGCACTACAAGCGTCCGCGGAACTTCGGCGAGCTCGAGCCGCACGACCTCGAGGCACATGAGTACAACCCGCTGTGCGGCGACGAGATCGGTGTGCAGATCAAGGTCGCCGATGGCAAGATCGCCGACCTGCGCTTCAACGGCCACGGTTGCGCGATCTCGCAGGCGGCGGCGTCGATCGCCACCGAGGAGCTCATCGGGATGGACGTCGAGGAGGCCGCAAAGCTCGACGCCGACTGGATGCTCGCGTTGCTTGGGATCGACATCTCGGCGACTCGGCGGAAGTGCGCGCTGCTCCTCCTCAAGGCCCTGCGCCACGCGATCACCGGCGATGGAAGCTGGCCGGTGGGCGCAACCGACTAGCAAAGGCCCGCGGCCGGCGACGAGCTGATGCGGGCGAGGGAATCCGACCGCTAAGATAGGTGTTAGATGGCGACGATCAACAAGCCAAGTCCGATCATCGAGACCGAGAAGGGTGAGCTCGTCGCGCGCAAGGGCGTTTCGCTCGAAGTGATCCGCGAGCTCTCGCGGATCAAGGGCGAGCCGGACTGGATGCGCGAGAAGCGCGAGCACAGCTTCGGGATCTTCCAGCGCAAGCCGATGCCGACCTGGGGACCCGACCTCTCGGAGCTCAACTTCGACGACCTCGTCCTCTACTCGCCGCCGACGACCGGGCGCTTCAACTCCTGGGACGACGTTCCGGCGGACATGAAGCAGACCTACGAGGACCTCGGCATCCCGCAGGCCGAGCGCGAGCATCTCGCGGGCGTCATCGGGGTCTGGCGCCAGGAACCGGTCTACGAGGGGCTCAAGGAGGAGTACGCGAAGCTCGGGATCCTCTTCTGCTCGATGGACACCGCGGTCAACGACTACCCGGAGCTCGTCCAGAAGTACTTCATGAAGAAGTGCGTGCCGCCGTCGGACAACAAGTTCGCGGCGCTACACGGTGCCGTCTGGTCGGGTGGCGCGTTCGTCTACATCCCGCCGGGCGTCCGCTGCGACCTCCCGCTCCAGTCCTACTTCCGCATGGAGGGCGCCGGCGAGGGCACCTTCGAGCACACGCTGATCATCGCCGACGAGGGCTCCGACGTGAACTACATCGAGGGCTGCACCGCGCAGACTTACAGCGTCAACTCGATGCACTCCGCGGTCGTCGAGATCTTCGTCCACGAAGGCGCCAAGGCGCGCTACACGACCGTCCAGAACTGGTCCAAGGACGTCTACAACCTGAACACGAAGCGCGCACGCGTCGATGCTCACGGCACCGTCGAGTGGGTCGGCGGTTCGATGGGTGCGAAGGTCGTGATGCTCTACCCGGGCTCCTACCTGATGGGCGAAGGCGCGCGCGCCGACCACCTGAACGTCGGCGTCGCCGGCAAGGGCGTCCATAAGGACACGGGCGCGAAGGTCGTCCACCGCGCCCCGAACACGACATCGAACATCCTCGCCAAGTCGATCTCCAAGGACGGCGGGATCATGGGCTACCGCGGGCTAGTCCACATGGGGCCGAACTCGCAGGGGTCGAAGGCGCGCGTCCAGTGCGACGGGCTGATGATGGACGGCATCTCGCGCTCGGACACCTGGCCCGACATCCAGATCGAGAACCCGCATGTCACCGTCGCGCACGAGGCGACCGTAGGGCGGATCTCCGACGACCAGCTCTTCTACATGGGCACCCGCGGCTTCAGCGAGGACGAGGCAGCCGCGATGATCGTCAACGGTTTCATCGAGCCGGTCACGAAGGAGCTCCCGATGGAGTACGCGGTCGAGCTCAACCGTTTGATCCAGCTCGAGATGATCGGTTCGATCGGCTAGCTGCGCGGCCGGTCGGCGGGGCGGCATGTGCGGCGGTTGCGCGTGCGACCGGCTTGCTCGCTGGCCGAGGAGCGCGCTTGGTGTGGGTCGTTGGCTGGGTGGTTGCCAGCGGGCTACGGGCCGGCGATCTCGATGAGCGAGCCAGAGGGCGCTGGGGCCAGCAGGACGGTGATCAGCTGGCCTTGGAGCGTGCCGGTGATGGCACAGTGGAGCTGCGCGTCAGCGGCTATGCAGACGGGATGGGCGCGCTGCCACTGCACGTGCAGGGACGCGAGCGTCGCCGGCAGAGCCTTTGCCGTGAGGATCGAGGACTCGGAACTGAGATAGCAGGGGTAGAAGCTGCAGCCAGCGTAGGTGCGGCGAAAGCCCTGCGGTAGCCGGACCTGCGCGATGGCGCTACGGGCGAGCGCGAGCTCACGACGTTGCTTGACCGCGTTGATCGCGGCGATCGTGCGCGGGATCGCCTCGAAACCGGCCGCGAAGAGGAGCGTGACAAGCAGCGCGAACTGGAAGCGACGTCTGACCCGCATAGCGGTGATTTATCGGCCGAGCGGAGCTCTCGCGTGAGACGCTCAGGCCGGGATCGACGACGGCGTGGCTTCGCCCTTGGCGTTGCGAAGTGCGTTGTTGAGCTCGCCGACGGTTTGCGTGAGCTCGCTGACCGCGTCCTCGGTGCGAGTTGATGAGGCAAAGCGGGCGAACATCCAAAGCGGTATCGAGCGGTAGGCATCGTGGCGGAGCACGATCGTCGGCTGGCTGCCGATCACGGTCGGCCGGACCTCGGGCACGAACGCCTCCGCGTGGCGCGTCAGGACATGGAGCGTGCGCAGTGCCCCGACCACCGTGACCTGCTCGGGATCGATGCGGAGTGCCACGTTCGGGATGCGGGCGCAGGCACGCCCGCTCAAGTACGCGCCGGCGAGCGCAAGGGCAAGCACGACGAGGGCATAGCCGTTGCCGCCGACCGTCGCGATCAGGGCCGCGATGGCAAGGGCCACGAGGGCGAGGAGGATCGAGGCAGTCAGGAGCCCCCACAGCCAGCGCTTGCGGGCCGAGATCGCCCAGTCGCCGTAGCTCACGGTATCCGGACGTCGTGCGTGGCGCCGGCGGCCTTGCGCTCCTCGGGCGTCAGCGAGTCAGGATCCACGAGGCGCGCCATCGCCCAGTGGTGACCAACAGGACAACGCTGGTAACGACGGCTACCGAGCCGCACGGCCTTGATCGAGCCGCCCCAGATCCACATCGTCGTGTAGAGGTGACCGCTACTGCACCGGACGATCCGATCGGAGCGGCACGCGAGCTTGCGAAACCGCGCGAACATGCCGAAGTTCATACCACCAAGGCCCGCCGGGCGCGAGTTGGCTAGCCGCTCGCCAGACGCAGCGCGGCGACCAGGTCATCGACGTCCTCGGGCCGCGTGTCCCACGAACAGACCCAGCGCACCTCCGCGCGAGACGCATCCCAAACGTAGAACGGGAAACTTGCCTGGAGCGGCTCGATCGCGTGGGCCGGCAGCGTCGCGAAAACCTGGTTTGACTCGACCGGCTGGGTAATTTGAACGCCCTCGACCATCCGGGCGCCCGCCGCGAGGCGGCTCGCCATCGCGTTTGCATGCGCTGCGAGGCGAAGCCAGAGCTCGTCGGTGAAGAGCGCTACCAGTTGCGCCGAGACGAAGCGCATCTTTGAGGCCAGCTGCCCCGTCTGCTTGCGCAGAAAAGCGAAGTCGACGCCGAGGTCCTCGCGCAGGAAGACGACAGCCTCCGCACCAAATGCTCCGAGCTTCGTCGCACCGAAGGAGAGGACATCGACGCCAACGTCGGTTGTGAGCGCGCGCAGCGGCAGATCGAAATGCGCGGCGGCGTTCGCGAGACGCGCCCCGTCGAGGTGCACGAGCAACCCGAGCTCGTGCGCGTGATCGCAGAGCGCGCGCAGCTCGACCGGCGTGTAGGAGCTCCCGAGCTCGGTCGCCTGAGTGAGCGACACGAGTCGCAACTGGACCGCGTGCTCGTCGCCCGAGCCCGCCAGCAGCGGATCGAGCTGCTGCGCTCGCAGCTTCCCGTCCGGGGCCGGAAGCGGATAGAGCTTGACGCCGGCAATCCGCTCCGGCGCGCCGGCCTCGTGTACTTGGATGTGAGCCACGTCGCTACACGCGACGCCCTCCCAGGCGCGGCACGTCGACCGGATTGCGAGCACGTTCGCCGCGGTTCCGCCCCACACCGGGAACCCGCGCGCCTGCTCGCCGAACTCGGCGCGCAGGCAGCGCTCCGCCCGCTCGGTCCACTCGTCGGCGCCGTAGGCCGGCGCGTGATCGACGTTTGCGGCCCCCAGCGCATCGAGAACGTCGGGATGAGCGCCCGCGTTGTTGTCGCTGGCGAAGCTCCGCACCGGTCTCAGCCTCGCCAGCGCGCGAGCTCGCGCATCGGCGTAGCACTGCGAGGGTTGGCTGACCGGGCGGCGAGGTCCACTTCTGACTCACGGTTGATGCTAGCTTCCGGGCCGAGGTCGGTGCGCCCGCCAACGGACACGATCGCGGCGCCGCCCTTCCCGGCGCGCGCGGAATGGCTGAACTCGCCGCCGCTTTCGATGTGGGGGCTGCGCGGTCGTCCCGTGCTGATCGAGTTCTGGGACTTCTGCCGCCCGAACTCGCTGCGGACGCTGCCGTACGTGAAGGCGTGGCACGCGCGCTACGGCGCCGGCGGACTGGTCGTGATCGGTGCGCATACCCCCGGCTTTCGAATCTCGGCGAGCAGGGAGAACGTTCGCGGCGCCGTGGAGCGGCTTGGCGTGTCCTACCCGGTGCTGCTCGACTCGGAGTTCACGCTCTGGCGCGAGTATGAGAACACGGGCTGGCCGGCGCGCTACCTGTGGAACGCGGATGGGCTGCTCGTCGACTACCACTTCGGTGAAGGGGGATACGACGAGACCGAGCGCACTATCCAGGACCTACTCGGCCTCGACAGCGAGCCGCTCGGGGCAATCCGCCCGGAGGACGAGCCAACCGCGATGCTCGTCGTGCCAAGCGAGGACAGGCTGGATCCGCCCTGGTCGGGAGCCTACGAGGCGGGCGCGGCATGGGCTGTGCTCGAGCCCCGCCAAGCGGGCGTCACCGGGCGGCTCACCGCGAACGGACAGGAGATCCTCGTCGAGCACGCCGGGGCGTTCCTGCTCGTCGCGCACGAGCACCACGAGCGGGCGGAGCTCGCAATCGAGCTCGATGAGAACGTGGTCTGCGAAGCGATCTGCTTCACGCCCGGGACGGCGCGCGGCTAGCGAACCGCTAGCGGGCGGTCAGTTGTGACTGCCGAGCCGGTCCCACATGTAGAGACCGACGCACTCCTCGGCGAGCTCGGTCGCGCGCGAGCGCGAGAGCCTCGGCAGGACATCGGCGAGCGCGTGCTCCTCGGCTCGACCGGAATCGAATGCCTCCTCGCTCGAGAGTCCCGCGGCGACCTTGAGCGCCTCGCGGCGGTACTCCCCGAGCGAAGGGTAGATCGAGAGCAGAAACGCCGTGTTCGCAATTGGCTGGCCGACGGTCTCGAGCGTGGCGTGCCAGGCGGCGAGCATCGACAGGTCATCAGCGTCGAGCTCGCCCACGGCCTGCGCGTAGTGGGCCGGGAGGTCGCGGTCGGGGATCTCGTCGACCCAGGCGTGAAAGACCTCGCCGACGAGCTGACGGCGTGCCTCGCGGCCCACAGACTCGGCGATCACGTGGATCGCATCGTGCGGATCGATGAAGCAGAGCGACATTCGAGGAGGCACCGTGACCCTGCGAAGCCTAGGGTCCGCGGAGGACGGCACGCCCCGCCCGGCGGGCCCGCGAAGGACCCGCCGGGTCGCCGGTCGGCGCACTACTTGTGCTTCTTGTGGGGCTTCTGCTTACCGATCTTGAACGGGCAATGCTTCGTGCCGCGCACGTGCTCGTAGAAGGTGCAGTAGGCCGGACGTGGCTGTCCGTTCTTGCCCGTCAGGCCGGCATCGAAGCCGCCGTTCGGCGCGGCGCCGCCGAAGTAGCTGTAGACGTAGAGGCGCTTGATCCGCGAACTCGAATCCGCCAGCGAGAACATGTAGCTCGTCGCCCGTGCCTGGCGGCTCAAGCTATAGGGGAAGGACGGCTTGAACTCGGCGAGGCCGCCCGTCTCGGTCAGCCAGAGCTGACCGGGAATGTCCGCCAGGATCGCCTTCGTGCCGTTGTCCTCGAAGCGGTTCGTCTCGCTGTAGTTGTGTAGTCCCCAGATCTTCGGCATGTGACGCTTGCCGACGTAGTGCTTGAAGGCATTGATGTAGCTGAGCGTCGCGCCGATGTCGGTCGAGTCGAGGACATCGAGGCCGACGACGGTGCAGCTCGGGCAGACCTGCTTGAGCGCGAGGTAGTACTGCGCGGACTGCTTGGCGCTCGGGCTGTCGTAGTTGTCGCCCCGCGCGCGCACGTTGCCGCGATTGACCTCGTTCCAGGGCTGCAGGGTCGTGACGGTCGGGAAGGTCTTGACGAAGTCCGCCATGTCCTGCTTGTAGGTCGCGACGCTCGGCAACTTCGTCGCGTTCTTCGCCGTGTGGTAGAAGGCGATGAGCGGCTGGACGTGCGCCGCTTCGGCGGCCTTCAGCCAGCCGACGAGGTTTGCAAGCGCGTCCGGGTCATTGCCGGAGGCGACATCGTAGGCGGTGAAGTAACGAGCGATGTGGACCTGCAGGTCGACCCAGGGGCGGCTCGAGAACATCAGGGAGCTCTCGTCACCGACACCCACGAGGCGACCCCCGGAGCTCGCGTGCGCGCGCTGAGAGCCGAGCGCGCTCCCCGCGACGAGTGCGCAGACGACCAGGGCGGACGCGAGAGCAGCGACCAACGGCGTGCGAACTTGGCGCATAAACGGCTCCTTCCGAGAGACAAGGCTGCATGGCGAGGCGGCGGCACCGCGCCGCACTGAATATTCCAACGCGGCCTTGCAGCGAATGTAGCGGTTGTGTGGCCGAATGTTACGAAACGAGCGCAGCGAGGTGGCGCTCGACCGCCTGCGCGCACTCGCGCCCCTCGTTGATCGCCCAGACGATCAGCGACTGGCCGCGGCGCGCGTCACCGCACACGAAAACCCCCTCGCGCGAGGTCGCGTACGCGGGCGCCGCAACGTTGCCGCGCGGGTCAAGCTCGAGTCCGAGGCTCGCGGCGATCTGCCGTTCGGGGTGGACGAAGCCCATCGCGAGCAGCACGAGGTCGGCCTCGAGCTCGCGCTCGGTTCCGGGCAGTGGCGCGAACGGCGGGTCGGGCGCGGCCTGCGCGATGTGCATCGTCCGGACGGCTCCGTTGCCGCCAAAGCGCGTCGTGACGACCGAGAAGTCGAGCTCGCCGTGACGCGTCTCGCGGGCCTCCTTCATCGCATAGGAGATCCGCAGCTTGAGCGGCCAGTGCGGCCACGGCGTCAGCTCGTCGGGCCGATGCTCGGACGGCTCGGGAACGATCTCGAGCTGCGTGATCCATTCGGCGCCCTCGCGCAGCGCGTTGCCGATGCAGTCGGCGCCCGTATCGCCGCCGCCGATCACGACGACCTTCCTGCCTGCTGCGCTGATCCCGGCGGCGGGCGGCGGATCGAGCTGCGGCCGCGGGCCGAGCTCGGCCGCGACCGCCCGGTTGCGCTCGTAGAGGTAGTCCATGGCGAAGTGGATGCCGTCGAGCTCTCGGCCCGGCACCTCGAGGTCGCGCGGAACGCGCGAGCCGATCGCGAGGACGAGCGCGTCGAACTCATCGAGGAGCTCCGCTGGATCGACGTCCTTACCGACGTCGACACCGAGGCGCAGCTCGACGCCCTCGGCGAGGAGCTGGTCGACACGGCGCTCGACGAGCTGCTTTTCGATCTTGAAGTCGGGCACCCCGAAGCGGATCAGCCCACCCGGCGCCTCGTCGCGCTCGAAGACTACGACGGCGTGGCCGGCGCGCCGGAGCTGCTGCGCCGCCGCAAGCCCGGCAGGCCCCGAGCCGACGATCGCGACGCGCCGCCCGGTCTCCAGCGCCGGCGGCTGCGGGACGACCCATCCCTCATCGTAGGCACGGTCGATGATCGCCTGCTCGATCTGCTTGATCGTCACGGATTCGCCTTCGCGAATCTCGAGCACGCACGCCGCCTCGCACGGCGCGGGGCACAGACGGCCGGTGAACTCCGGGAAGTTGTTCGTCTCGTGCAGGGAGCCGATCGCCATCTGCCAGAGATCGCGGTAGACGAGGTGATTCCAATCGGGGATCAGATTCCCGAGCGGGCAACCGCCATGGCAGAACGGAACGCCGCAATCCATGCAGCGCGCGCCCTGCTCGCGGAGCTCCTCGTCGGGCCGCATGACGAGGAACTCCTGGAAGTCGTGGATGCGCTCGGCGGGCGGGCGCTCAGCAGCCGCCCGGCGGTCGTACCGCAAGAAGCCACGCAGCTCGCCCATTGACTAGCTCGCCTCGACGAGCATGCCGGCGGCTGCGGCGCGCTCGTTCAGAACGCGTCGGTAGTCGTTCGGCATGACCTTGGCGAATCGCGGCAGCATCGCATCCCAATCGTCGAGCACGCGGCGCGCGACGCTCGAGCCGGTGCGCAGGCAGTGCTGCTCGATCAGCTCGCGCAGCTCGGCTTCGCCCTCGCAGTCGATCTCCTCGATGCTCACGATCGCACCGTTCAGACGCCGTGAGGCGAAGTCACCGATCTCGTCGAGCACGTAGGCGACGCCGCCGCTCATGCCCGCCGCGAAGTTGCGTCCCGTCGGCCCGAGCACGACGACGCGTCCACCGGTCATGTACTCGCAGCCGTGGTCGCCGACACCCTCGACGACGGCGCGCGCGCCGGAGTTGCGCACGGCGAAGCGCTCACCGGCGATGCCGCGGAAGAAGGCGTAGCCGTCGGTCGCACCGTAGAGCACGGTGTTGCCGATGATCACGTTCTCCTCGGCGACGTATGCCGCGTCGGCGGGCGGGCGCACGACGAGCGTGCCGCCGGAAAGACCCTTGCCCGTGTAATCGTTCGCCTCGCCCGCAAGCGTGAACGTGACGCCCTTCGCGAGCCAGCCGCCGAAGCTCTGCCCGGCGGAGCCGAGGAAGTTGACCTCGATTGAGTCCTCGTCGAGCCCGTCCGAGCCGTAGCGGCGCGCGATCTCACTCGAGAGCAGGCCGCCGACACAGCGGTTGACGTTGCGCACCGGGCTCGTCAGCTGGATGTGCCCGCCCTTCTCGATCACCTCGCGCGCCTCGTCGATCAGCGTCCAGTCGAGCGCATCGTCGAGGACCGGCTCCTGGGCGCAGACGCGCCGCAGCGGCGTGCCCGCCGGCAGCTCGGGCATCGTCAACAGCGGCGTGAGGTCGATGCCGCTCGCCTTCCAGTGGTCGATTGCGCGCGCCGGCTCGAGCAGGTCGGTCCGCCCGATCAGCTCGTCCATGGTGCGCAGACCGAGGCTCGCGAGGATCCCGCGCACCTCCTCGGCGACAAAGTGGAAGAAGTTGATGACGTGCTCGGGCGTGCCGGCGAAGCGCTTGCGCAGAACCGGGTCCTGCGTGGCGATGCCGACCGGACACGTGTTGAGATGGCAGGCGCGCATCATGATGCAGCCAGTCGCGATCAGCGGGGCGGTGCCGAAGCCCATCTCGTCCGCGCCGAGGATCGCCGCGATCACGACATCGCGACCCGTCTTCAGCTGGCCGTCGGTCTGGACGTAGATGCGCGAGCGCAGGTCGTTGAGCAGCAGCGTCTGTTGCGTCTCGGCGAGGCCGATCTCCCAGGGCAACCCGCTCGAGAAGATCGAGGAGAGCGGAGAGGCGCCGGTGCCGCCATCGTGGCCGGAGATCAGCACATGGTCGGAGTTCGCCTTCGCGACCCCTGCGGCGACCGTGCCGACGCCGACCTCCGAGACGAGCTTGACCGAGATGCGCGCACGCGGGTTCGCGCAGCGCAGGTCGTAGATCAGCTGCTTGAGATCCTCGATCGAGTAGATGTCGTGGTGGGGCGGCGGTGAGATCAAGCCGACGCCCGGCGTCGAGTGACGGATCATCCCGATGTACTCGTCGACCTTCGTGCCTGGCAGCTGGCCGCCTTCGCCGGGCTTCGCGCCCTGAGCCATCTTGATCTGGAGCTCGTCGGCGTTGACGAGATACTCGATCGTGACGCCGAATCGCCCCGATGCGACCTGCTTGATCGCCGAACGGCGGTTGTCACGGAAACGCTCCGGGTCCTCTCCGCCCTCGCCCGTGTTCGAGCGCCCGCCGAGCTCGTTCATCGCGACAGCAAGCGTCTCGTGCACCTCGCGCGAGAGCGAGCCGAGGCTCATCGCGCCGGTCGAGAAGCGCTTGACGATCGCCTGCCACCCTTCGACCTGCTCAAGCGGGATCGGGTCGCCGATCGGCCGGAAGTCGAGCAGACCGCGCAGCGCGGCGCGGCGTGTGGCGTCCTCGTTCGCAGTCGTCGCGAACTCCGCGTAGGAAGCGGCGGAGTCGTAGCGCACGGCATGCTGGAGCAAGCCGATCGTGTCCGGATTCCACATGTGCCGCTCGCCGTCGCGCCGCCACGCGTAGCGACCGCCCGCCGGCAGGCGCGAGGGCCGCAGCTGCGGGCTCGGGTAGCCGCGAGCGTGGCGCGCGAGAGCCTCCGTGGCGAGGACGTCGAGGCCGACGCCACCGATCCGTGAGGCGGTGCCGGTGAAGTAGCGGTCGATCACCGAGCGGTTCAGACCGACGGCTTCAAAGATCTGGGCCCCGCAGTAGGACTGCACGGTCGAGATTCCCATCTTCGAGATCGTCTTGAGCAGGCTCTTGCCGATCGACTTGCGCACGAGCTCCTGGCCGCGCATGCAGTCGAGCACCTCGTCATCAGGCCCGCGAAGCCAGCCCTCCTCGATCAGCTCACAGACCGTCTCGAACATGATGTACGGGTTGATGACGCTCGCGCCGTAGCCGATCAGCGTCGCGAAGTGGTGGATCTCGCGCGGCTCGCCGGACTCGAGCACGAGACCCGCGCGCAAGCGGGTACCGTCGCGCACGAGGTGGTGGTGGACGCCGGCGACGGCGAGCAGGCAGGGGATCGGTACGCGATCGGGGCTCGTCGCCCGGTCCGAGAGGATGAGAATGTTCGAGCCCGCGTCGATCGCCGCTCGCGCCTCCCGGCAACAGCGCGCGAGCGCGGCCTCCATCCCATCCGGACCCTCGGCTGCCGGCCAGGTGATGTCGATCGTGTGGGCGCTGAAGACGTCGTCGGAGACGTTGCGCAGCGTCTCGAGCTCGTGGTTTCGCAGGATCGGGTGCTCGAGCGTCATCTGGTGCGCGTGCTCGGGCGTCTCCTCGAGCAGGTTGTGCTCGGCGCCGAGTCCGGCTGCGATCGACATCACGATGCTCTCGCGGATCGGGTCGATCGGCGGGTTCGTGACCTGCGCGAAGAGTTGCTTGAAGTAGCCGAACAGCGCCGGGGCGCCGTCGGAAAGGACCGCCAGCGTGGTGTCGTTGCCCATCGAGCCGACCGGCTCCTCGCCCTCGATGATCATGCTCGGCAGCACCTTTGCGATGTCCTCGCGGCTGTAGCCGAATGCGAGCTGGAGCGAGCGCAGCGGCTCGCGCAGGGCGCGCGCCTTGCGGTGCGGCAGATCCTCGAAGCGGATCGTGTTCTCGTCGTACCAACGTCCGTAGGGCTTCTGCGTCGCGACCGTGCGCTTGACCTCGGGGTCCGGAACGATGCGCCCCTGCTCGAGGTCGATCAGGAAGAGCTTGCCGGGCGCGAGCCGGCCCAGCTGCTCGACCTCCTCCGGCGGCACGGGGAGGATCCCTGCCTCGGAGCCGAGCACGACGAGCCCGTCCTTGCGCACGACGAACCGCCCGGGGCGCAGGCCGTTGCGGTCGAGCGTGGCGCCTATCACGCGGCCGTCGGTGAAGGCAACCGCAGCGGGACCGTCCCAGGGCTCGATGAGGCAAGAGTGGTAGGCATAGAAGCCCCCGAGCTCGGGTGGGAGCTCCCCATCGCGGTTCATGTAGGCCTCGGGGATCATCATCATCAGGGCGTGCGGGAGCGAGCGTCCGGCGAGCGTCAGCAGCTCGAGGACGTTGTCGAAGTTCGCCGAGTCCGAGCCTCCCGGACGAACCACCGGCAGGACCTTCGGGAGGTCCTCGCCGAAGAGCTCGGAGCGAAGCGTCGACTCGCGCGCGCGCATCCAGTTGACGTTGCCGCGCAGCGTGTTGATCTCACCGTTGTGGGCGATCATCCGGTAGGGATGCGCGAGCTCCCAGCTAGGGAAGGTGTTCGTCGAGAAGCGCGAATGGACGAGCGCCATAGCCGAGGCGAAGCGCTTATCGGCGAGGTCGCGGTAGAAGCCCTTCAGCTGGTGGCTGATCAGCATGCCCTTGTAGACGAGCGTGCGCGAGGACAGGCTCGCGATGTATAGGCCGGGGCCCGCGGCCGACTCGACGACGCGGCGGATCACGTAGAGCTTGCGCTCGAACGCATCCGCGTCGGCACGGTGGGCCGGACCGGCGCCGATGAAGACCTGGTGGATCGTCGGGCGCGACGCTCGGGCGGTGACGCCGATATTTGTGTCGTCGACGGGCACCTCGCGCCAGCCGAGGACTTCCTGGCCCTCCGCGAGAACCGTCCGCTCGATCAGTGCGGCAAGCTGCGCCCGCTCGTCCGCCTCGTCGGGCATGAAGCACATCCCGACGCCATAGCTCCCGCGCGCGGGCAGCTCGAAGTCGACGACGGCGCGCAGGAACGCGTCGGGGATCTGGACGAGGATGCCGGCGCCGTCGCCGGTCTTCTTGTCAGCGCCCGCGGCGCCGCGATGCTCGAGGTGCTCGAGCGCCTCGAGCGCGAGCGCGACGACGTCGTGATCAGGCTCGTTGCTCAGCCGAGCGACGACGCCGATGCCGCAAGCGTCGTGCTCGTAGCGCGGGTCGTAGAGGCCGACGGCCCCCGGTTGCTGGGTGGTCTTGGTCATCTATCAGTCCCGACATTCGCCGGCCCCACGGGGGGCAAACGGGCACTTGAGGCGGGCGCAAATCCTACCAGCGAGGGGTCGTCCAGTCGGCGTACCGCCGCGCTACGACAGCCGCCGCTGAGCCGAAAAACCTCAGACGCCGAGTGTCACCGACTCCTCGTAGGTGCACAGGCGCGCGCGGCCAGGGCAGGTCCCGCAACGCTCACGCCCGGGGGCTGACGTGACGGGGAACGCGGCGGCTCGCAGCGGGGCGATGCGCGCGGCGAGCTCGTCCGCGAGCTCGCGCCGGTCGGCGGCGGCGAAGCGCGCGCTGACGAGGCGATCCGGGAGGTTGAGGAAGCAGTGCGCGACCTCCACGCGCTCGGCGCCCGCGTCCAGGGTCGCCAGCGCGTAAACGAGCCGCTGGAGCGAGTAGTCAACTTCGACATGCGCCTCGAGGTCCGCGCCGGGATCGACCGCATCGGTCTTGTAGTCGACGATCAGCACGCTGCCGTCCGACTCGGTGGCGATCGCGTCGAAGGTGCCGCGCAGCAGCTCGCCGCCAACCTCCTCGAGGAACGCGAACGGCTCCTCGCGGCGCACGGCGTGCGCAGCCGCGAGGCGTGCGCACAGGGGACTCTGCGCGAACGCGCCGGCGAGCCGGGCAGCATCGCCACCGGCGTCCACGACGCCGAGGCGCGTGGCGGTCGCCGCAACCGTCGCCGCGTCCGGTTCGCGCGGGTCGGCGAAGTCGAACGCTTCGAGGAGCGCGTGCACGAGGATCCCGCGCGCCGCGGCACCGCCGTGGTCGACACCCGGCGGCGGGGGAACGTCGGGCAGGCCGAGGATGCGCTGCAGGTAATAGCGGTAGGCGCACCGCTCGTACTCGGCAAGCGCCGTGTAGGAGAGCCGCGGAGGCGGGATGCGCGAGGCGCGGGCAACCGGCTCAGTCGCGATCGCCGGGCGTGCCGGGGCGGAGGGCTCTAGCGCCTGCGATGCGAGGGCGGAGGGCGTGGCGAGCGTCAGGCGGATGCCATCGACGAGCTCGCCCTGGGATTCGCCGAGCGTCGCGCGGGCTGCGAGATCGGGAACGAGAGCCGGCCCAAGCCAGCCGATCGGGGACAGCGTCGACGCCGGCCAGGAAGCGAAGCGCGCCGCCCCGCTGAGGATCAGGCGCTCACGGGCGCGCGTCATCGCGACATAGAAGATCCGTTGCTCTTCGGCGGCAGCCAGGGCGCGTTGCTCCGCAGCCAGCTCCGGGTAGGAGAGGGCGTCGACGCTCGAGCGCTCGATCGTCGGCAGCCGAAGGCCGACGCGTGCTCCGTCGGTCAACAGCCGCGGAAGCTCGGTGTTCGGTCGATGGCCGAGGTCGGCAAGGCAGACGACGGGGAACTCGAGGCCCTTCGCGGCGTGCACCGTCATCAAGCGAATCGCGCCGCCGAGCGGCGGCGGCGCCTCGGACTCGTGGAGACTCCCCAGGCGCCCGGCTGCGAGCGCATCGGCGAAGCGACGCAGGTCGCGCCCGTGGCGGCGCTCGAACTCGCGCGCGAGGCGCACGAGCTTGCGCGCATTGGCGACGCGCCGCTCCGCAGCCGTCAGCTGGCAGAGGTAGCGCTCGTAGCCGCCCGCGTCGAGAACCTGCGCAACCAGGTCGCCGAGTCCCAGGTAGCGCGCGGCGGCCCGCAGCTCCGCGAAGCGCTGCGCGAAATCACGCAGCTCGGGATCGGATGCGAGCGCCTCCCAGGGCGTGATCTCCTGCTCGCGTGCACGGCGGGCCAGCTCGACCAGCGCGTCGGAATCGGCGCCGCCGAGCGGCGATGCGATGGCACCGTAGAGCGCGAGCTCATCGAGCGGGTTCGCAAGCGCGGCGATGAAGGCCGTCAGGTCGACGATCTCCGGTCGCTCGTAGAAGCCGGCGCCCGCCGGGGTCAGCGTCGCCTGCCCGCGCGCCGCGAGCTCGTTCTCGTAGATGCGGATGTCGGTCGCGGAGCGAAGCAGGACCGCGATGTCCCCGGGCGCGGCAGAGCCTGTCTCGATCAGCTCGCTCAGGCGGGCCGCAAGTAGGCGCGCCTCGGCCGTGCGCGCCAGGCCGGCCTGGGTGCGCGGGGTGCCGAGCAGCTCGGCATGCTCCTGCCAGCCGTCGGTGTCGACCACGAGGAGCTCGATCGGCGCGCCGCCGGGCGCGTCCGCGCGTCCCGGGAGCAGCGGCACGAACCCCTCGCCGAAGCACGGGGCGAAGACGCGGTTGACGGCTTCCAGGATCGCAGCGCGCGAGCGGTAGTTGGCTGAGAGGACGCCGGCACGGCCGCGTTGTGCAAGCGTGGCTTGACGCTCGCGAAAGCTCTCGACGGACGCGTGCCGGAAGGCATAGATCGACTGGAACGCGTCGCCGACCGTGAAGAGGTTGTCTCGGTCGAGCGCGCCGATGATCCCCATCTGGCGCGGGTTCGTGTCCTGGAGCTCATCGACCATCAGCAGATCGAAGCGCTCCCGCGTTGCCGCGGCGATCTCCGGGTGCTCGTGAAGCAGCCTTGCCGCGGCGAGCTCCAGGTCGTCGAAATCGGCGCCGCCGCGGGTCTGCTTGAGCAGGCTGAAGCGCCGTGTGAACTCCGCCAGCAGCTCGTCCAGGAGGGGGATCGCAGCCGCCGCGAGGTCATCCGCGAGCGCCTTGGCGAGGGCCTCGCGTGCCGCGTCGTAGGCGTCGGCCTCCGCGCAGTCGAACGCGTTGCCGCGGCGCGTCAGCTTGAGCTCGGCGACCGCGAGCGGGCTGGCGCAGCCCGAACGCAGGACCTCGTCGCAGCGCTCGAGGCGGTCCAGTGCAGCCCGCACGGTGGCGGTCACCGCCGCCTGCGAGAGCGCATGCTGGAGTTCCGTACAGGCGCTTGCCAGGCGCGCGGACGCGGCGGCGAGGTGCGCTCGCGGCGGCGGCTCGGGAAGCCGCGGCGCTTCCTCGCCGCGGCTGCGACGCTCGTCGAAGACCGCAAGCAGCGCGCGTCGCAGCTCATCGACGCCGAACGTGGCAGCGAGGTCGAGCGCCTGCGGTCGTTGCTGCCAGCTCGCGAGGGCCTGCCGGAAGGCTTGCTCGCGCAGGCTCGCCCCCTCGGCGTCGTCGAGCACGACGAACTCGGGCGGGACCGACGCAAGCAAAGGGTGGGCGCGCAGGAGCCGCAGCGCGAACGCATGGAAGGTCGAGATCGGCGCTGCGGCAGTCTCGTGCGCGGCGGTGCGCTGGCCGGCGTCGAGCAGTGCCTGGCGCACGCGGCTGCGCAGCTCCCCGGCGGCGCGATCGGTGAACGTGATCGCAAGGATCCTGCCCGGTGGGACGCCGTCCTCGCAGACGGCGCGCACGAAGCGCTCGACGAGCACGCTCGTCTTGCCGCTGCCAGCGTTCGCGGCCAGCGCGAGCGAACCCTGCCGGTCGCCGATCGCGACGAGCTGCTCGTCGCTCAGCCGGCGCATCGCCGCCCGGTCGAGGTCGAAGAGCCTCGGCTGCCCGATCGCGCTCACGCCGCACCGACGCGGCAGATCGCCGGGTAGCTGCAGCCGTCGCGGCCGCAGCTGGCGGGGCGCGGGGCGATCTCACCGCGGTCGATCTCGGCCGCGATCGTCACCGCGCAGGCGAGGCGCTCCTCGAGAACGGCGCGCAATGCCGGACCGTCGAGCTTGTCAGGTGCCGCGAGAGGTTCCGCCTCGGGGATGTCTTCGCGGATCAGTCCCCGCGCACGGAGCTCGGCGCGCAACGGCTGGTAGAGGCCGCCGACGGCTTCGACCCCGAGCAGACGCTCGACGGCGAGCATGTAGAGCGCTGCCTGGAGTCGGTGGTCGCCGGGCCAGGACGCCGCGCCCCAGACCGTGCTGCCGCTCTTGTAATCGAGGACGATCGCGGTGCCCGCGCGAGCGTCAACGTCGATCCGGTCGATGCGCCCGCACAGCGCCAGCGCCGGGTCTAGCTCGACCGCCTCGTGCGGCGCACCATCGACGCCGAAGGCGAGCTCGAGAGCGGCCGGCATGTGCTCGCCTGCCAGCGCGGCGGCGTAATCGAGGTAACGGGCGAGCTCCGCACGCAGGCGCCGGCGCTCTGCGCGGTCCATCGCGTCATCTGGCGAGAGCCGCTGAACCCGTTCGTCGATCGCCGCGTCCAGGAGCTCGAGCGCTCGCGGCAGGCTGTCAGCGCCCAGACGCCCTCCTTCGAGGCCGGCGAAGACCGTCGCCAGCACGCGGTGAGCCTCGTTGCCGCGCGTGAGCCAGATCGAATCCGGCGCGAGCTCACTGGGACGCAGGCCGTGCTCGACGAGCCAGGCCACGGGACAGCGTGCCCATCGCTCGAGGCCCGAGGCCGAGTGTGCGCGACGCGCGCGAAGCGCGGCCAGGCGCTGCGGATCCGCGAGCGGTGCCAGCGCGCCGGCGCGCCGGCGCGGCGCGCCCAGCAGGGCGCTTCGCTCGTCGCCTGGCCAGCCGAGCGCGCCCGCCGGGCGCGTACGCCGTTCGTCGAAGAGGGCCGGCGCGAAGCAGTCGCACAGCTCGTCGACGAACAGCGAGCGCGGCGTGAGGTCCCCCGCGTCGTTTGCCTCGTGCCAGCTGACATAGAGCCGGGCGGTCGGCCGCGAACAGAGCGCGTAGAAGAGGTAGCGCTCGGCGGCGAGCTGGTCGGTCGCTTCGCCGGAGGGCAGGCCGATCTGCGCGCGGTCGACGGCGCCGAGGAAACTCTCCTCCCGCTGCCACGCCGGGAAGATGCCTTCCTGCGTGCCGTAGATGAACAGCGCGCGGACGCGGCGCGCACGCAGCGACAGCGGGTCGCAGATCGCGACGCCGGCGCCGCCATGGGGCAGCTGTACGGTCACGGCATCAAGCGCGGCAGCGACGCCGGCTAGCCCGCCGACCGCCCGAGGGTCGCTTCGCTCGAGCTCGCGCAGCTCGGCGAGCGCGCGCCTCGCTGCGGCGGCCGCCGCGCCCTCCCATGGATCGAGCAGGGCCGCGTTTCGCTCTGCGCCGGCCGCGAGCAGGCGATCCAGCTCGGCCTCGACGGCGTCGATGCTGTCGGGCAGCCGGAGCGCTCCATGGTCGCGCTCCCACATCGCGCGAGCCGCGCGCAGGTCGGTTATGCCGCGGCGGCGCAGCTGCGCCTCGAATGCGTCCTTTGCAGCGTCGAGATGACCGTGGCTGGCCGCGCAGATGACGAGGTCGTCGGCCTCACCCTCGTTCGCGGCGACGCGCAGGCAGGCGAGCAGCGTGCGACCCGTGACGCTCGCATCCAGCCGATCGCGGCGGTCGAGCGAGTAGGGGACCGCTGCGGCGTCGAGCGCGTCGGCGAGGAGGTCTGCCGCCGGCGTGCGCACCACGATCGCGATGTCCGCCGGGTCGTAGCCCGATGCAACGAGACCAGCCACCTCTGCGGCGACCAGCTCGGCCTCGGCCCGCTCGTCGCCGCCCTCGAGCAGGCGCACGGCATCGCCGGGCAAAGCCGCGCCCGCGTCCTCGAACAGCGTGCGCTCGAGGTGGTGGAGTGTCTGATCTTCGTAATAGTCGGAGCTCGGTGGGAGCTCGATCGTCTCCGCGGCAAGCGGCCGGAGCGCCTCGAGCGTGGCGGCACGGCCGGCGAGCGCCTTGCGGCCGGCCTCCCCGGGCAGCGACAGCATCACCGGCGCATCGACGCGGCTTGCGAGCGTCTCGATCACTGCCAGCTGGAGTGGGTCGAGATCGTCGAAGCCGTAACAGAAGACGGGCGTGGCGCGCCAGCGCTCGGGAGCGAGGGTGATCGCGTCCAGGGCGGCACGCTCATGCAGCTCTCGGTCGACGCGGCCGAGACGCTCGAGGCGCGCACGATAGGCCGTGTTGAGCGCGATGAGCTCGTCAGCGTACGGGCGGCGGCCGCCAGCCCCCGCCCAGGTCCGCATCGCCGCAGCGAAGCGCGCCGGCTCGATCCGGCGTGAGGCGAGCTCGCCGAGAAAGCGCCCCAGAGTTGGGGCAAAGGCAGGTGACCGTGCCGCCGAGGCGAGGGCGCGAAGGCGCGTCTGCGCGACCGCGGAGCGCGCGAGCGCGAGGCGCGCGTGCTCGCCGAGGGGGCGTTCGAGTAGCCCGGCGCGGCTTGCGATCTCGCGGATCAGGCCGCTGAACGCTTCGACACGCGCGCCGACAGTCGCGCCGGTCTCGGCGAGCTCGCGGCGGTAGTGCTCGGCGTCGAGAGAGCGCGGGACGACGAGGATCGGCTCGCGCGGCAACGCGGCGCGGTAGCGCTCGAGAACCACGTGTGCCTTCGCGGCGTTCGCCGGGCCCGTGACGAGGGTGAGGGGCATGGGCAGTCCATGGTGGCGGACCGCCCGGTCAGGAGTCGCGCCGGCTTCGAATCGCTTTCAGAATGATCCAGGCCGCCCGGGACGCACCCTGATTTCTGAACGCGGTTCTTAGGCTGCCTGCTCCTCGGCGTCCTCGCCCGCCGCGCTCGCCGGAGGCGGAATCGTCTCCTGGTCAGGCGGCCGGACGCCCTCGCGCGCCCACGGCTCGTCGAACTCGACACGCCAGCGGCCCTCCTCGTTCTGCATCAGCGCGAGGCGCGCGCGGAACGAGCGGCCGGTACGCCCGCGGAAGCCCGTGACCGGGCGCGCGGTGCGGCCGTTGGCGATCAGCTCGCGGGCGACCGCTAGCGGGAGGGTCTTGCCGGCCTTCGCCTTCCAGATCACGAAGCCACAGCCCGGATCCTCGCGCGACCAGCACGAGTAGCCCTTGCGGTTCTCGAGGATGTCATGCCCGCACACGGGGCAGGGGCCGAGGTTCGCGCGCGGGATGCGCACGTCCTTGAGCGTCTCGTCGAGGACCGCGACGGTCTGCTTGGCGAAGCCCGCGATGTCGCGCATGAACTGCTCGCGCGAGTCCTCGCCGCGCTCGATGCGCCCGAGGCGATGCTCCCAAGTCCCAGTCAGGTCGGGCGAGGTCAGCGCGTGCTCGCCGAGCAGGCGAATCACGTTGAGGCCCTTCTCGGTGACGACGAGCGCGCGCCCGTCACGCTCGACGTAGCCGACGTCGATCAGCCGCTCGATGATTGCCGCGCGCGTGGCCGGCGTGCCGATGCCCGAGTCCTTCATCGCCTCGCGCAGCGCCTCATCGTCGACAAGCTTGCCGGCGGTTTCCATCGCCGCCAGCAGCGAGGCGTCGCTATAGCGGCGCGGCGGCTTCGTCTCCTTCGCGGCCGAGGCGATCTCGAGGACCTGCGCGGATTCGCCTTCCGACAGTCGCGGCAGCTGCTGCTCCTGCGTCTCGTCCTCGTCTGATTGCTCCGCCTGCTGCGCGTCGGACCCGTCGGCGAGATATACCCCCCGCCAGCCGGGAACGAGCAGGACCTTGCCGCGAGTGCGGAAGACGTGACCCGCGACGAGCGTCTCGACGCGTGTGTTCTCGAGCAGCGCGTCCGGATGGAAGGCGGCAAGAAAGCGGCGCACGACGAGGTCATAGACGCGAAGGTCGTCATCTCCCATCTTCTCCACCGGGTGCTTGGCCCGCGTCGGAATGATCGCGTGGTGATCTGTGACCTTGGCGTCGTCGACGACTCGGCCGAGCGGCAGGACGTCGAGCGCGGTGACGTAGTCGGCTGCCTTGCGGTATTCGGCGCGCGCGCCGAGCAACTCGGCTGTCGGGACGATCTCAGGGCCCATGTCGCTCGTCAGGTAGCGGGAGCTCGTGCGAGGGTAGGTGAGAGCCTTGTGCTCCTCGTAGAGTCGCTGGGCCGCCGCGAGGGTGCGCCGAGCGGAGAAGCCGAAGCGCGTGTTCGCGTCGCGCTGGAGCGAGGTGAGGTCATAGAGCATCGGCGGCTTGTCGACGTGCTCGCGCTTCTCGAGCTTCGTGATCGCCCCGGTCTGGTCGCGACACGCCTCCACGATCGCGAGGGCCTCGGCCTCGGTTGCGATGCGCGGCTTCGCGCCCGCGTGGAAGCGACCCTCGTAGCGGCGGTCGCTGTCCGCGGACGGTTCGAAGGCGGCGTCGACCAGCCAGTAGGGCTCGGGCTTGAAAGCGCGGACCTCCTCCTCGCGACGCGCGAGGATCGCGAGCGTCGGCGTCTGCACGCGGCCCAACGAGACGGCGCCGTCGAAGGATGAACGCAAGCGGATCGTCGCGGCGCGCGTCGCGTTCATGCCGACGATCCAGTCGGCCTCGGAGCGAGAGCGCGCTGCCTGCTCGAGCGAGTGCAGCTCGGCGGCCGGGCGCAGACCGGCGAAGGCGTCGCGCATCGCCTGCGGCGTCATCGAGGAGAGCCAAAGCCGGCGCACCGGCAGCGTCGAGCCGGCTTTCTCGTAGAGGTAGGCGAAGATCAGCTCGCCCTCGCGCCCGGCGTCGCAGGCGTTGATGACCTCCGTGAAGTCGCCGCGATGCAGGAGCTTCGTCACCACCGACATCTGCTTCTTCGAGCGTTCGTCGCGCACGACGAGGCGAAAACGGTCGGGAACGATCGGCAGGTCGGCCATCCGCCACTTCTTGAACTTGGGGTCGTACTCGTCCGGCTCCGCGAGCTGGACGAGATGGCCGACGGCCCAACTGATCACGTGCTCGGGGCCCTCGAGGTAGCCCTCCTGCTTCGCGAACGGTCCAGGCAGAACGCGAGCGAGGTCGCGGCCCACGGAGGGCTTCTCGGCGATCACCAATGTCTTGGTCGGTTCGGTCATTGCGAGTGGCAGGGTAGCGAGCCGCGCGTCGGTAGCCACGAACGGGTCCCGATCAGGCCGCACATCCATCCGTCGATACGGCCCCGCGAGCGCGAGCCAGCTCGTGGCGTATGACCCCGTTCGCGACGCCGTAGCCGCCCGCCGGGCCCGGGCTCGTTGTGGCGGCGAAGACCGTCGTCAGGACCCGGCCCGCGCGATCGACCGTCGGCCCGCCCGAGTTCCCCGGACGCACGAGCCCCCGCAGCGGTGTCAGGACGCGCACGACCGGCCCGCGACCATACGCGTCGTTCGTCTCGATCGCCTGTGTGTGCCCGATCCGGCCGGGCTCAGCTACGAACGGGCCGTCCTCGGGATAGCCGAGGATCGCTCCGATCGTCTGCGCGCGCGGCGAGCGCGCGAGCTCGAGCGGCCGTAAGCCGAGGCCGGGCACGCGCAGTAGCGCGATGTCGTTACGGGAATCGAACACGACGACGGTCGCGGGGCGCCCCGGGGCCAGGCCGCCAACCTCCACTCTCGTGTCCGATTCGCCGGCAACGACATGGGCGTTCGTCACGATCTCGTTGTTGGCGACGACCCACCCCGAGCCCTCGATCCCGATGCCGCACGCCGTGCCGACGACGCGCACGACGCTGCGATCGGCTGCGAGGACGGCGGGCGCGCGAAGAATCGCTGAGCTGGGCGGGCTGGCCGCGAGCGTTGGCCCGGAGATCGACGGGAGCGGATCGATGCGAGCGATGAAGTTGAGCAATGCGCCGGACGGGAGCAACTCGTCGAGCTTGCGGATGATCGTGGAGCGCTCGACCGGGCCGCGCAGGCCGCTCACGCCAGGGAGCGTGAGCGCGACCGTCCCGGCGACCCAGGCGAGCCCGAGCGCGAGCGCTGCGCCGAACACGGCGCCACCGATTCCATCGAGCAGACGCAGCACCGGGACCGCCAGCATCGAGCGGCGCAGTGCGACGCCGATCGTCTCGAGGCCGGTGGCGAGGATGCCGCCGGCGAGCAGGGCCCCGAACAAGGCGAAGGCCGGCGTGTACGGCGAGCTCGCGCCGCCGCTGAGCACCGCACCGGCGATCCGCGTGCCGATCAGCGCACCTGCGAGGAAGCCGACGAGGGACAGGATCGCGACGATCAAGCCGCGCAGGAAGCCCGAGACAGCCAGCAGGACCGACGCGACGAGGATCAGCCAGTCCAGCCCGGTCAACCCGAGCCCCTCGAGACCTGCCGTCGTGGCGGCGCACGCATAATGCTGGCGATCAAGCGATCAGGGAATGCGACTCGATAGGTCTCGCAAGCAAGGTGCGACGTGAGCCGGCCGAGTGTAGGCAGCGCGGCGGCAGCACGCCGAAGGGAACGCCGCAGCGGTCTTGCGCGGCTCAGCGCGCTGATCGTCGTCGCGGCCGCGGCGGGGTTGGCCGCGGCGGTCTCGATCGGCGGCTCGCCGGCTACCGCCGCGACGCTCGCGGAAGCCTTCGCGACGGCGTGGGCGCGGCACGACTGGATCGCCGTGTATGACCGCGTCGACCGCCGCACCCAAGCGAGCGTGCCCTACGCGCAGTTCGCCGCCGACTACAGCAGCGCGTGGCGCACCGCGACGGTCACGCGGGTCAGCGTGCTTGGGCGGAGCGTCCACGCCGAGGGCGGATCGGAGGTCGTCGAGCTGGCGATCCATACGCGGATTTTCGGGACGCTCACGTCGACCTACACGCTCCCGATGACCGGCACCGGGAGTGCGCGCCGGGTGCAGTGGCTGCCTGCACTTGCCTTCCCCGGCCTCTACCCCGGCGAAACCGTCCACCGCGTCACGGTCGCGCCGACACGCGGGCGACTGCTCGCACGGGACGGCGTGCCGCTCACGAGCCTCGCGTCGGCCGCGAACATCATCGGTTCGCTCGGCCAGGCGACCGGGAGCCAGCTGGCGGCGCTCGAGGCGCGCGGCTTCCCGGCCGGAACCGAGGTCGGCACGAGCGGGCTCGAGTACCTCTTCGAGCGGGAGCTGGCGGGCCGGCCGGGCGGCGAGCTGTTCGCGGGTCAGCGACTGATCGCGCGCACTCGCCCGATCGAGGGTCGCGACGTGCGCAGCTCGGTCGATCCCGAGCTCCAGAACGAGGCGGTGGCAGAACTCGGCTCCCAGGCGGGCGGGATCATCGTCATGGCGCCGCACAGCGGCGAGATCCTGGCGGCGGCGGGAAGCCCGCTGTCGCTGCTCCAGCCGCCGGGATCGACTTTCAAGATCGTCACGACGACCGCCGTCCTGGAGGCCGGTCTCGCGACGACCAACACGACGTTCCCGTACGGCACCTACGCAAAGATCGAGGGCTACAAGCTTCACAACAGCAACAACGAGGATTGCGGCGGCACGCTGATCAACGCCTTCGCGGTGTCCTGCAACTCCGTTTACGCGCCGCTCGGCGTGAGGCTTGGGGCAACTCGCCTGGTCGCAGCGGCGCGTGCATACGGCTTCGACTCGCCCTCGCCGGTCTCGATCGCTGCCGAGTCCACGATCCCCTCGCCCGCCGGGATTCCCGATGACATCGCGCTCGGATCGAGCGCGATCGGTCAGTACCAGGACCTCGCCTCGCCGCTGCAGATGCTGCGGATCGCCGACACGATCGCGCTCGGCGGCCTCGAGCCGGTCCCCACGTTCGCCACGGGCGTGCACCCGCGACTGCGCCGGATCGTCCCGGCGAGCGTGGCCCGCACGATCCGCAAGATGATGATCGCGGTGGTCCGTTACGGCGATGGCACCGGCGTCGAGGCCCAGCTCCCCGGCGTGATCGTCGCCGGCAAGACCGGAACCGCCCAGCTCACGCTACCGAGCTGCCCGTCGAGCACCGGACCGACGGGTACCACCACAGCCACCGGAACGACCACAACCGCACCGACCCGAACGACCACAACCGCACCGACCGGAACGACACAACCACCGGCCACGCCGACGGGCGCAACGAGCACGACCGGTGAGAGTGTTGCGCCGGGCGGCGGAGCGAGCGCTCCCAGCGCCGCGCTGCCGCCGGTGGCCGGCGCGGCCGCGGTCGATCCGCTCGCGCACACGGCGCAGGTGAGCGACTCGGCGACGGGCACGACAGGTCCGTGCGGCACGAGTCCCAATAACCCCTACAACACGGACGCCTGGTTCGTCTCCTTTGCACCCGCCTACCATCCGCGGATCGCGGTCGGGGTCCTGCTCGACCACGCCGGCGCAGGCGGAACGAGCGCCGCGCCGTTGGCGCGAAACCTCATCGCCGACGCGTTGGCGCAGGGGTTCTGAGGCGCGCTCAAGCCTGTCGCCGGCGCTTAGCCGGTGGGCGCTGCGCGCGCCCGGTCGTCGCGAACGCGGCGAGCTCTTTAGACGTCGAGCTCGATCCGCGACTGATCGCTGTGGTTCGCGGGATCGACGACGTGGAGGATCAGCGGGCGCGAGCTGTAGGTCGAGTACGGGAACTTGAACACCAGGACCTCACCCTGGGTCCACCCGGTATAGGCCAGGCTCGTCTGCGACGGGAGCTGGCCCTTCGGCGGGATCGGCGCCGGCACGTAGCTGAACGCGTTCGCGTCCGGGTTCGGAAGCGGCGCGAAGCGATCGCCGATCGTGTCGGTGATGTAGTAGTCGCTCGCCGGCGTCTGGGTGCGCTCGGTGGTGTTGTAGGCCTGGACGAAAACCGCGAAGAACATGTCGCCCACCGGCAGGTTGCGCTCTCTCTCGCTGAGCCCCTGGAGATATGCGGCGTCCTCGTCGCTGTAGCGGTTCAGCTCGCGCGAGATCTGCACCTGGTAGTAGAGGTTGCCGACCTTCACGTAGCCGGGACCTTCGCTATCCGCGTAGTGCTCGTCTCCGCTGACCGAGCACGCACTGATCGTCAGCGCGCAGCCACCGGCCGCGGCGGCCATGGCGATTCGTCGCAGCACCGTCATCCGCGCTGGAGTCTAATTCTCAGCCGCCGGCGATGGTGGCACGGTGGCCGCGGCCCTTGTCTTCCTCGAGGATCGAGCGCAAGCGGCGCAGCGCGCGCTTGTTCTGGCGCCGCGTCCAGCTGCGCGCGCCGAGCGCCTCGGCGATCTTGTCGCTGAGCGTCGCCGGCTCCGTCTCCGTCGTCAGCTCGACCTTCGTCGTGTCGCCAGCGTGCGGCTCGAGCGTGAAGGTGGTCATCAAGCGGACGCGGTTGAACTTGCCGCCGCGCCCGGCCTCGACGATGCGCCGCGGCGACTCCACGTCGATAAAACTCACGCCCGCCCAGCTGAAGCGCTGGAAGGGCGCCTTCACGCGGAAGCGCGCGCCGGCGCCCTTGCCGACCGTGTTCTCGCGGGTCAGGCGAAACTCGCCGAGGAAATGATCCGTGAACTCGGCGTGGTTCGCGATGTCGCTCAGGTAGTCGAAGACCTCCTCGCGCGGGCGGGCAACGACGATCGACACGCTGACGGGATCCATCGCGGCCGCCACTTTAGCGATGCCGCGGGACCCGCTGGGTTCGAGGCGCTCAGCCGCTGGCCGGCAAACGGCGAGTCACGCGCACGACGACCGCGGGATCGGCTCCGGTCCCCGCGCCGAGGCGATGGCTCACCTGGGCACCGAGCATCGGTGCGCCGGGATGCAGCAAGCGGCACAACTCGCAGACGAGCTCCGCCGTCTCGTAGAGGTAAACGTACTCGCCGATCAGCGGAGTGCGACCGCAGTCGTGGCAGCGGGTGAGCTCCTCAGCGAGCATCTGCCCGGCGGGCTCGCCGGAATGTACGCGGTCCATAGCCGAGTCATTCGCGCGACCGCGGGTATCTCCTCCTCGCTCGTGGCGGGAAGTCCCCTGGACGCTTAACGCCCCGCAACGCCGGTGTCTCTATGATGGTCTTTCTCGCGACGCAGGAGGCAGTTAGTGACCGACGAGCGTACGGGGGCCCTGAGTGAAACCGGACCGTACCGCTGCGAGCAATGCGGCGCACTCGTAACGCTTTCCGAACCTGGTGCGCGGCGGCGCTGCGATAACTGCGGCGCCGAAACGCTGCTGCCACTCGAGCTTCCCGCCGAAAGCACCGAGCAGAGCATGGTGGCTTCACTGCGAGCCGTGCCGCCGTGGCTCGCCGACCCCGGGGCGCTACTCGTCGAGCCCGGCGAGTACCTCTGCTACCAGGACGGCGAGGAGGTCGTCGTGGTGCCGCTGACGCGCGAGTGGACGCGCATCGGCCGGAGCCTCGCGGCCGACGTCCGCTTCGACGACCCAACCGTGTCGCGACGCCACGCGCTGATCGTGCGGGCGCCCGACGGTGTACGTGTGCTCGACGACCGCAGCCTCAACGGCGTCTTCGTCAACGGCCAGCGCGTCGAGTGGAGCACGCTCGCGCACGGGGACGAGATCCTCGTCGGGCGCTACCGGATGCATTTCGCCAGGCTCGAGCCGAACACCGGCGAGGGTCTACCGGTAGTAGCGGCCGCAGCCGTCGCTCCCGGCGGCGCTGAGCGCGACTGAGCCGACGGCGCCTCAACTGGCTCCCAGGGCGACCGGCTAGACTGGCGCCGCGTTGATCCTGCTCGCGTCGGCCATCAGCTACTTCCAGGCGGTCGTTCTTGGCCTGCTCCAGGGAGTCACCGAGCTTTTCCCGATCTCGAGCCTCGGCCATACGGTTCTCTTCCCCACGCTCTTCGGATGGGGCTCCGTGGTCCGGATGCAGTCGGCGAGCGAATCCCCGTGGCTCGCGTTCGTCGTCATGCTCCATGTCGGCAGCGCGCTCGGCCTGCTCGCATACTTCTGGCGCGACTGGGTCAAGATCATCAAGGCGTTCTTCCGTACGCTCGTCAAGCGGCGCGCCGATGACCCGACCGAGCGCCTTGCCTGGCTGATCATCGTCGCTTCGATCCCCGCCGGGATCCTCGGAATCGCCTTCGAGCACACCTTTCGCACGCTCACCGCAAAGCCGCTTGCCGCGGCGATCGCGCTGACCATCAACGGCCTGATCCTGTTCGCCGCCGAGGCCTACCGCCGGCGCGCCGAAGTGCGCGCGCTCGCGGTGCGCGAAGGCTTGAACGTCGAAGGTGGCCGCGAGCTCGGGACGCTCGAGTACACGGAGGCGTTCGTGATCGGCATCGCGCAGTCGACCGCGCTCGTCGCCGGGATCAGCCGCGAAGGCGTGACGATGGGCGCGGGACTGGCGCGCGGGCTCAGCCACAGCGACGCCGCGCGGTTGGCGTTCCTGATGGCGACGCCGATCATCCTGGCCGCCGGCATCTTCAAGCTAGGCGACCTGCTTGGCCCGCACGGCGACGGTATCCGTGGCCAGGCCGTCGTCGCATGCGCCGTCGCGGCTGTGGCGGCGCTGTTCACGGTCGCCTTCCTTGTCCGCTGGTTCCGGACGCGGACGCTCACGCCGTTCGCGTTCTACTGCCTGCTGTTCGGAGTCGCAATGGTTGCGTATACGCAGAGTTGACCTGCCGATCAACTCTGCGTATACGCGAAGACGAGGATTACCTTTGCGGGGGTCGGGCGGTGGGTGGTTGGATTACCTGTGCGCCGGTGGCGGTGAACGATGTGGCGATGACGTTTGCCCAGCCTCTGGTGAGCTCGGTTAGCTGTTGGGCGACCGATGATTGGTGATCGGTCGTGACCCAGAAGAGGATCGTCGGGCCGGCGCCCGAGATCGTGGCGCCGAGCGCGCCGAACTCGCGCGCCCTGGCGCGCAGCTCATCGGAGCGGGGGTAGAGCTTGGCGCGGTAGGGCTGGTGGAGGTGGTCTCGTAGCCCGCGGCTGACGAGCGCCGGATCGGCGTCCTTCAAGCCGAGCATGAGCAGGGCGCCGTGGGCTACGTTGTCGGCGGCGTCGGCGAGCGGGACCTGGGCGGGGAGTGCGGCGCGTGCGTCGGCGGTGCGGACTCCCTCGTGCGGCACGACAAGGACCGCGGCGATGTTCGCGGGAGGATCGAAGCAGTGGACGTTGCCGTGCGAGACGACGACCACGCCGCCCTGCAGGGCGGCGGCCGCGTTGTCCGGGTGACCCTCGACGCTCGTCGCCAAGCTCAGGAGATCGACCTCCGCGCCGGCGCGATCAGCAGCGGCGAGGAGCCCGGCGACCACGGCGGCGGCACTCGAGCCGAGGCCGCCGGAGAGCGGAATCTCGGCGTCGATCTCGAAACGCAGGCCTTCGGAGGGGTGAATCTGCTCGAAGGCCCGGACGATGAGATTCGTGCGGTCCAACGGAAGCGGCAGATCGGTCGTGACGGCGAACCGGTCGCTGTCGCTCACCCGCAGCTCGAGCCAGAGATCGAGCGCCGCCGCGAAGCAGTCGAAGCCCGGGCCGAGATTGGCCGAGGAGGCGGGGACCCGAACGGTGGTCGTGGTCATTCGAGGACGAGGCGCTCGAGCGCGCGCAGCTGGGGCTCGCAGGGAAGGACCGCGCCCGCCTGCTCGAGGGCGGCGTCCGGATCCTTGAGCCCGTGCCCGGTGAGCACGCAGGCGACGCGCTCCGCGCCGTCCGCGCCGTACTTGAGTAGGCCCGCAACCGCTGCGGCCGACGCCGGCTCGCAGAACACGCCTTCGCTCGCGGCGAGCAGCCGGTAAGCCGCGAGGATCTCGGGATCGGAGACGGCGCGGATCGCCCCGCGCGAAGCGGTCATCGCATCGATCGCCTCCTCCCAGCGGGCGGGGTTGCCGATCCGGATCGCGCTAGCGATCGTCTCAGGCTCGGCGATCGGGTGACCGTGGACGAGCGGCGCCGCTCCCTCAGCCTGGAAGCCCAGCATCCGCGGGGCCGCACCCGCCTCGACGAATCCCTTCCAGTAGGAGGTGATGTTGCCGGCGTTTCCGACCGGGATGCAGAGCGCATCGATGCGCCCGTCGAGGTCGTCGAGGATCTCGAACGACGCCGTCTTCTGACCCTGGACACGGAACTCGTTCACCGAGTTGACAAGCGCGATCGGGTGGCGGTCGGCGAGCGCACGGACGAGCTCGAGCGCCTTGTCGAAATTGCCGCGCAGCGCGATCACGCGCGCACCGTGCATCAGCGCCTGGGCGAGCTTTCCCGTCGCGATGCGCCCGTCCGGGACGATCACGACGCCGCGCAAACCGGCCTTCGCAGCGTACGCGGCGGCCGACGCGGCCGTGTTCCCGGTCGACGCGCAGATCACCGCCTTGGCCCCCTCGCGGACGGCGGCCGAGACCGCACAGGTCATCCCGCGGTCCTTGAACGAGCCGGTCGGGTTCAGGCCCTCGAGCTTGAGATGGACCTCGGCGCCGACGAGCTCGGAGATGCGCTCGGCGAGGACGAGCGGCGTCGAGCCTTCGCCGAGCGTGACGACCGGGTCCTCCGGCGCGAACGGGAGGCGGTCACGATGGCGCTCGATCACACCGGCCGTGCGGCTCATCGACGCCTCGCGAGGGCGGTCATTCGAACTCCTCCTCGATTACGCGGATCGCACGCGGGGGCGCCTGGACGACGTCGAGCTCGGCGATCGCGCCGAGCGCGGCGCGCAGGCGAGACTCCGGTAGCGGGTGGATCACCATCACGAGCTGGGCGTGCTCGCCGAGTCCCCGCTGGACCACCGACTTGATCGATGCCTCCTCCTCCCCCAGGCACTGCGCGATCCGCGCGAGCACGCCGGGGCGGTCGATCACGCGCAGATGCAGGTAGAAGGCGGAGGTGACGTCCTCGATGATCGGCACCGACACCGCCGCCGGCACGGGACGCTGGGTACCGCTCGCGGCGGCGATCACGTCGGCGAGAACCGCGCTGGCGGTTTGCGTCCCGCCCGCGCCGGGGCCGGACATCGTGATCTCGGTGATCGCCTCGGCCTCGACCGTGACCGCGTTGAACGAGCCGCCGACCGAGGCAAGCGGATGACCGGCGTAGAGGAATGCCGGGTGCACGCGCACCGAGATACCCCCGTCGATGCGCTCCGCGGTCCCGATCAGCTTCAGCGCAAGACCGAGCGCACGCGCGTAGCCGATGTCGTCTTGCGTGATCTGCTCGATCCCCTCGAAGCGAACATCGTCGATGTGAATCGGTGCGTCGAAGGCAAGGCGCGCGAGGATCGCCATCTTCGCCGCGGCGTCCGATCCGCCGACGTCATCCGATGGGTCGGATTCGGCGTAGCCGAGGCGCTGCGCCTCGGCGAGCGCAGCCTCGTAACTGCAGGCCGTACGCGTCATCTCGCTGAGGATGAAGTTCGTCGTGCCATTGACGATGCCGTGCACGCGCTCGATCTGCGTGCCCGCGAGCGCTTCGCGCAGGACTCGGATCGCCGGGACGACGCCCGCGACCGCCGCCTCGAAGCCGATCGAACGACCGCGTTCGCGCGAGAGCTGCCAGAGCTCCTCGCCGTGGCGCGAGAGGAGCTGCTTATTGGCGGTCACGACGTCGCAGCCCGATTCGAGCGCCGCCCGTAGATAGCGCAGCGCGTCGTCGACGCCGCCGATCAGCTCGACGACGACATCCGAGCGCGCCAGGATCTCGTCGAAGTCGCCGCGGGTGCGGGTCAGGACGCCGGCGATCTCGGGGCGACGACCGGTCAGCTGCTCGACGCGGCCCGCGCGCGCGCCGAGCAGCTCCTCGAAGGCCGCCCCGACCGTCCCATGGCCGAGCAGGCCGATGCGCAGGGGGGTCATCTCAGAGGTCGCGCGCCGTGAGGTCGTCGAAGCTCTCGCGGCGCACGACGGCGCGCGCCTCGCCGTCGCGACAGAAGATCACCGGCGGGCGCGGGACGCCGTTGTAGTTGTTGGCCATCGCATGGCCGTAAGCGCCGGTTACCGGGACGACGATGAGATCGCCGACGCGCGGCTCATCGAGCAGAGCATCGTCGATCAGGACGTCGCCCGACTCGCAGTGCTTACCGGTCAGCCGGACGCGCGTCTCACCGCCAGGACGGTCGGCGATGTCGGCCTCGTAACGCGCGCCGTAGAGCATCGGGCGCAGATTGTCGGACATGCCACCGTCGACCGCGACCCACGTCGACACGTTCTGTTTCATCGAGACAACGCGGTAGATCGTGACGGTGCCGTTGGCGACGAGCGCGCGACCGGGCTCGATCAGCAGGCGCTTGTCCGGGCCGAGCAGCTCGTGGGCCGCCGCGACGATCTCGCCGACGTAATCCTCGATCGACGGCGCTGCCTCGCAGGCGAGATAGGGGACGCCGAGGCCGCCGCCGAGATCGTAGACCGGGAAGTCCCCGAGATCCGCGACTGCCGCAATCGCGTCGCGAAACGGCGTGAGCTCGCGGATGTTCGAGCCGATGTGGAAGTGGATTCCGCGGAGATCGAGCAACGGGATCCGCTCGAGCTGGCGGATCGCTTCGCGCACGTCATCGAGTCCGAGCCCGAACTTCGAGTCCGCCTGGCCGGTCGAGATCTTGTCATGGGTCTCGCCGCGCACGTCGGGGGTCACGCGGAGCAGGACCGGCTGCGGGCCGCTCGCAAGGCGCGCGAGGCGCGCGATGTCGTCGAAGTTGTCGAGCACGATCAGCCCGACGCCGGCGCGCAGCGCGAGCTCGAACTCCTGATCGTCGCGCGCGTTGCCGTGAAGGACGAGGTCGCGGGGCGCAAAGCCCGCCGCCAAAGCAAGATGCTGCTCGCCGGCGGAAGCCACGTCACAGCCGAGGCCCTCCTGCGCGAACACGCCCATCACCGCCGTCGCCGGGAAGGTCTTCGAGGCGAAGATCACGCGGAAATCGGTGTGGCCGGCCGCCTCGAAGGCGGTCACGAAGGCACGGGCGCGGGCACGCAGGTCGTCCTCGGCGACGACATAGGCGGGCGTGCCGAAACGCTCGGCCACGTCGAGCAGATCGCAGCCGCCAACCTCAATGTGGCCGGCGTCGTTTATGCGCGTACCGAGCGGGTAGACGTGCGAAAGCGCCTGCGTCGAAGCCATAGCCCGCGATTATCCCGGTCTGCGATGATCTTCGTGTGGCGAGCAAACGCAGCGCATTCGGGCGCGATCGCGGGCTTCAGGGCCGCATGGTGCTCACGATGTTCCTGCTCGGCCTCGTCTATGCCGTCCTCATCGGCGCGCTGATCGGAGCCGGAGCGAGCGGCGTGACGATCGTCGTCGTCGCGCTTGCGCTGTTCGGATTCCAGCTGTTCGCGTCGGACAAGATCGCGCTCTCGACGATGGGCGCGCGCGTGGTCTCCCCGCAGGAGGCACCCGAGCTGCACGCGATCGTCGAGCGCCTCTGCGTGCAGGCTGACCTCCCCAAGCCGCGGGTCGCGATCATGAACACGAACATGCCGAACGCGTTTGCGACCGGGCGCTCGCAGAAGGCCGCGACCGTGTGTGCGACGACCGGGCTGCTCGCGATGCTCGAGCCGGCGGAGCTCGAGGGCGTGATCGGGCACGAGCTGACGCATGTCATCAACCGCGACGTGATGGTGATGACGATCGCGAGCTTCTTCGCGATGCTCGCCGCGGTGATCATCCGCTTCGCCTTCTTCTTCGGCATGTTCGGCGGCGGCTACGGCGGCGGTCGCGGCGGTCGCGGCGGCGGTCAGAACGAGGAGGAAGCGGTGGTGCTCGTGATCCTCGTCTCGGTACTCGTCTACGCGATCTCGTTCGTGCTTCTGCGGACCCTGTCGCGCTACCGCGAGTACGCGGCCGATCGCGGGTCGGCGATCCTGACCGGCCGACCGAGCGCGCTTGCCTCGGCGTTGATCAAGATCAGCGGCACAATCGAGCGGATCCCGAGTCAGGATCTGCGCCAGGCGGAAGGCATGAGCGCCTTCTTCATCGTGCCCGCGCGCGCCAAGAATTCGATGATGAACATCTTCGCCGACCACCCGCCGCTCGAGAAGCGCCTCGCGGCGCTCTCGCGGCTCGAGGCGCAACTGCAGGGAACGTCTCACTAGTGGGCCTGTTCGACGCGTTGCTGGGACGGCGGGCGGTGAAGGGCCCTGCCGCGAGCGAGCGCCTGTTCGCCCTCTCGACCGCCTACGTGACGCTTCAGACCGAATACTCGATCAGCTCGGCGGGAGTTGCCGGCATCGTCTTCCAGCCGCTCGCGACGGCGGACTTCCAGGCGATGGTCAAGGACATGGTGGAGGTCGTGAAGGCGACCGCTTCCGAGATGGGCGCGAGCGTCGAATCGAAGGACGACGACTACGGCTTTCGCTGGCTGATCGTTCGCGATCCGCAGGCAGCGGTCGAGGATCTCGTCGTTACGATCAACGGCGTCTCGAGCGGTGTTGAGGACGGCGGCTACGGCGAGCGCCTGCTGTGCGCGGTGTTCGCGTTCAAGGACAGCCAGGGTCAGCCGGTCAACTTCATCTACAACTACAAGCGAGGCACCTGGTACCCGTTCGTGCCGGCGGACGGTGCGCAGAAGCGCTCGACCGAGCGAGAGCTGCAGCTGAAGGCGCAGCTGGCGGACGAGCTGCCGATCGAGCCCGAGCTCGAGCGCTGGTTTCCGCTCTGGGGCATTCCGTTCTAGGAACCCGCCCGGGGCCGGAGCTGCGCACGGAGCGCCTGCTGCTGCGGCGCTGGCGCGAATCCGACCGCGACGCGTTCGCGGCACTCAACGCGAACGAGCGGGTCATGGAGCACTTCCCGGCGCTCTTGACGCGCCCGGAAAGCGACTTCGTCTTCGAGCAGATCGAGGCCGGCTTCAGGGCCAACGGGTTCGGCATCTGGTGCGTCGAGCGGCTCGACGGGACCTTCCTCGGCCTGACCGGCATCTCGATCGTCCCCTTCGAAGAGCACTTCACGCCCGCCGTAGAGGTCGGCTGGCGCCTGTTGCCGGCGGCGTGGGGCCACGGCTACGCGACCGAGGCTGGACGCGAAGCCCTCCGCCACGGCTTCGACGTGGTCGGCTTGACCGAGATCGTCTCATTCGCAAGTGTCGACAATGCGCGCTCGATCGCTGTGATGGAACGCCTGGGGATGAAGCGCGACCCGACCGGCGACTTCAGCCACCCGCTGATGGATCAAAGCCACCGCCTGGCACCGCACGTCCTGTACCGCCTGCAGGCAAGCAAAGCAGACAATTAGCGCCGCCTGGGCGGCGCGCGAAACCTACGGCTCGGGGATGAGCCCCTCGCCGGTGAACTCCGTCTTCGCCTCCTCGAGCGAAGTGTCGGGCGGCGGGATCATGATGTCCGAGGCCGTGAGCTCGTCGTCCGCGAGCGCGGTGCCGTGGTCTCTCACGTAGTCGACGAGCTCCGCGAGCGCGCCCTTGAACAGCACCTGGTCGCTACCCTCGACGGCCTTGCGCAGCGCCTCGTCGAGCTGCTCGATCGGCGCATGCGCCGCGTCGTCGAGGCGGTATTGCCCCTCGCTGAAGATCCTGACGATCATCTGTGGTCCCTCCTGGAAGTGCGGTCAGCTACTCGCGAGCGACGTTATACGGCGCGCGCCGGCACTACGCCGCCTCGCCGCCGGCGGGCTGCGCCGCGGGCTCGTCTTCGGCCGGCGCCTCCTCCTCGCTACCGGCCTCGAGCGCCTGCGGCGCGCCGCCGCCGCTCCCGAGCTCGACCTTCATCTTCGCGAGCTCGTCGTCGACTGCGCCGCTCGTCGCAACCTGCTCGAGCTGGCGGTCGATGTCGTCCTTGCCCGGACCGAGCTGGGTGAGGTCGTCGAATGTTCCGGCCGCCTCGAGCTCGCCGACGGCATCCGCGCGCGCCTGCATGTTCTGGGTCTTGTCGATCGCGCGCTGCATCGCGAGTCCGACATCCGCCATCTGCTCTCCGACGCCAGTCGCAGCCTCGGAGATGCGCACCTGTGCCTCGGCGGCGGAGTACTGGGCCTTGATGACCTCCTTCTTCGTGCGGAAGGCCTCGAGCTTCGCACGCATCGCGGCCTCGGAGTCGATCAGCTTCTGCTGCTGGCCCTCGAGGTCCGTGATCTGCTGGTCGAGCCCCTGGAGCTCGCCCTGCACGCTCTGCTTGCGCTCGAGCGCGACGCGGGCGAGGTCTTCGCGGTTCTGCGCGAGCGCCTGGCGCGCCTGCGTGTCGAGCTTCACGACCTGCTGCTGCATCTGCTGCTCCTGGAGCTGCAGGCGCTTCTTGGAGGTGACGATGTCGGCGATGCCCTTCTTGACGTTCTGTAGCAGCTCGAGCTGCTGGTTGTAGCTGTAGTCGAGCGTCTCGGCCGGATCCTCGGCACGATCCAGCATCTTCGAGACCTTGGCTTTGACGATCGTCGACATGCGGCCTGACATTCCAGGCATCTGATCCTCCTTCGCGGGTTGCACTCGCAAGCGTAGCCGACCCGTGGCGAGTCGATACGCAACCGCATGCTGCTCAGGCGATCCTCTGCGCGCCGACCACAGCGCAGGTGAGGGATTCCCCCGAATCCGCGCTCGTCCGCGGGCGCTCCGACTAGACTGGCAAGCAGATGAGCGGCGCCGAGTCACCAAAGCGATCAGCGTCCGGGCACGTCGTGACGGTCGAGGACGTGCGTGAGTTGATGGGCGCATCGACGCCGCACTTCGCGCTGCAGCTGCGCGACCGAATCGCGAAGCTCATCGCCCCGCTCGATGCGGATGATCCGGCGCGCGTGCTCGGCGAGGCCGAGGTGCGCCGCCTCGAGCGGCTGGCGCTCAGCGGTGAGACGCGCGGCGGCGAGGCGCAGGACGGCGAGCGCGCGCTCGCCTCGCTGGCGACCGACTGACGTAGATCCCCGGGGGCCCGGTCAACGGCGCGCCCGTCACCGCAGCGACACCCGCTAGGCTCGTTCGCGTTGTGATCGATCCGATGCAACTGTCCTTCGGAGACGTCGACGACGGCCCGGCGAGCCTCCTGCCGGGCCCCTATCCCGTCGGCCGCTATGCCGCGCGGCTGCGCGAGCAGCTGCGGTCATACGCGCGGGTGCAGCTGACCGGGGAGGTCGCGAACCTGCGCCCGCCGACGCGCACGCGCGCCTATTTCGAACTACGCGACGCCGACGGTGCGCTGCCGTGCGCGATGTGGCGCACCGATTGGGAGCGCCTGACGGAGGTCACGAGCCGTCTCGCCGACGGGATGGAAATCGTCGTGGCCGGCGGCTGCGACTACTACCCGGGCAGCGCGAGCGCCTCGCCGTCGTTCAGCTTCTCCGTCGCCGAGCTGCGGATCGCCGGCGCCGGTGACCTGCTCATTCAGATCGAGCGCCGCCGCCAGGCGCTCGCTGACGACGGCCTGCTCGATCGACAGCGCGAGCTGGCGCGTCCACTGCTACCGCGGACGATCGCAATCGTCTGCGGCGCGGGCGCCAAGGCGGGCGAGGACGTGCTCGCCGCGCTCATCCGGCGCGGCTGGCATGGCCGGATCGTCTGGGCCTTCGCACCGGTCCAGGATCGCCACGCCGCACCCCGCGTGGCCCAGGCGCTGCGCAACCTCGTGCTGACGGCGGCCGAGGTGATCATCGTTGCCCGCGGCGGCGGATCGGTGACCGATCTGCTCGCGTTCTCCGATGAAACTCTCTGTCGCACGGTCGCGCTGCTGCCGGTGCCCGTGATCGCGTCGATTGGTCACCACAGCGACCGGACGCTGCTCGACGACGTCGCCGCGGCGAGCTGCTCGACACCGACGCACGCCGCCGAGGTCGCCGTCGCAGTTGACTGCAACCAGGCCCGCCAAGCGCTCGCCCACACCGGGCGCCGGCTGCGTCGGCGCGCAAACGCCGCCGTCCTCGACCGAGCGCGCATGCTCGCCATGCTCGCGCGGGCGCCGGCCGAGCACGTCGCGCGCCAGCGCGTGCGCCTCGATCACCACGCGCACGAGCTGCACGCAGCGAGCCGTCGGCGGCTCACGCAGGAGCGAGGCGTGCTCAGGCGTGCTGCGCGAGCGCTCGTGCGCCAGCGCGACGGGTTGCGCCGCGAGCTGAGCGTAAGGCGGCCAGCCGACCTCGAGCGGGCACGCATCGCACTGTCGGGACACGATCCGGAGCGCACGCTCGCGCGCGGCTACGCCCTCGTCGAGGATCCCGCGGCCGAGCCCATCACGAGCGCGGCGCTGGCGGCCGAGCAGGCCGACGTGACGCTGCGCTTCGCCGACGGCCGGGTCGGCGCGAGAATCGTGGGCGAGCGGTGAACGAGCCAGACAACAGCGATACACGCGCGAACATCGAGCAGCTCGACTACGAGACGGCATCGGCACGGGTCGAGGAGATCGTGCAGCGGCTCGATTCGGGCCAGGCGGGACTGCGCGAGACGCTCGAGCTCGTCCGCGAGGGGCGCTCCCTGATCGAGCGCTGCGCCGCGGAGCTCGCCGCGGTCGGTGGCGAGGTCGAGGAGCTTCGCCTCGACGAGCTCGTCGCACAGCTCGAAGGCGCGGCCGAGGAGCAATGACGAGCGCCTGGCAGCGAATCGCCGCGCTCGAGCTCGTCGTCGAGGGCTACGAGCTCGAGCGCCTTGCCGTCGAGCTCTCGCCCGAGTTCACGCGCGTCACGACGGTCGTTCACCTCCACGGCGCCGGCCACAAAGGCGCGGGCGAGGACGTCACCTACTCGACGCAAGAACACGACGCCTTCCAGGCAGCGGGGCCCGTCCTCCCGCTCGCCGGTCGCTGGACGATCGCGACCTTCAACGAGCACCTGGGGAGCCTCGACCTGTTCCCGAGCGCGCCCGACAGCCCGGTCTACCGGCGTTACCGGCGCTGGGGCATCGAGTCCGCGGCGCTCGACCTCGCGCTGCGCCAGGCCGACGAGTCGCTCCATAGCGTCCTCGACCGAGCACCCGCGCCGGTTCGCTTCGTCGCGTCGCTGCGCCTGCCGGAGCCGCCGACGCTCGACCCGGTGCGCGCCCGCCTCGCCCAGCACGCCGACCTGCGCTTCAAGCTCGACCCGACGCCGAGCTGGGACGAGGCGCTCGTCGAGGAGCTCGCGGCACTCGACGCCGTGGCCGTCTGCGACCTCAAGGGCTACTACACGGGGACGGTCGTCGACAACCCCCCCGACCCGGCGCTCTATCGACGCGTCGTCGAGGCCTTCCCCGACGCGTGGATCGAGGATCCGGCGCTTACGCCCGAGACCGAGCCGATCCTTGCCTCGCATCGAAACCGGATCACCTGGGATGCGCCGATTCACACGGTGGCAGACGTTCGCGGCCTCGCGTTCGCGCCGCGAGTGCTGAACGTGAAGCCGTCGCGCCTCGGCGATCTGCGCGAGCTGTTCGCGTTTTATGACTACTGCGAGGAGCACCAGATCGGCCTCTACGGAGGCGGCCAGAGCGAGCTCGGCGTTGGTCGCGGCCAGGTCCAGTACCTCGCATCCCTTTTCCATGCGGACGCGCCGAACGACGTCGCGCCGAGCGCCTACAACCTCAGCCCGCCCCAGCCGGGCCTGCCCGGGAGCCCGCTGGCCCCGCGGCCCTCGCCGACCGGGTTTCGCTGGCAGCTTAAATAAATCGTCTAGACCCCTCGACAGATGGCAAAGATTAGGCGATTATTAAGCTGCGCTTGAGAGTAGGCACGCATACTCCGTGTGCGACACATATCTCGCAATCGCACCTCCTCCCTGATCCCATCGGCGCCCCGAACCCCAACGGGGCGCCGGTGCGTTACGGGTCAGTAGCTCAAGCGCGCGGCTCTGGCTCGCCCGGCCGCGGATGGCGCTCGCGGATGCGCACCGCCACGATGCGGTTCTCGCGTACGGACTCGACGCGTAGCTCGTAGCCGTTGACCTGCACGGTGTCGCCCCGCTTCGGTAGCCGCCCAAGGTCGCTGAAGACGAGGCCGCCCACCGAGTTGTAGGCGTCGCTCTCTTCGGGCAGCTCGACGCCGTGGTCGCGCAGGTCGGCGATCGGCACGTGCCCGCCGACATACCAGTCCCCGCCCGGCAGCCTTCGCACGTCGCTCGCGAGCGGGTCGGTTTCGTCGGTCAGCTCGCCGACCACCTCCTCGACGATGTCCTCGACCGTGATGATTCCGGCCACGCGCCCGTACTCGTCGACGACGACCGCGAGTGCCGTTCGCTCGCGCTGCAGGTCGGCGAGCAGATCGTCGAGCGGTTTCGTCTCCGGCACGATCGGCGCCTCGCGCACGAGCCGCTCGATCGACTCGCCCCCGCCGCCATCGAGCAGCCGCCGCGAGAGCGAGTTCGCATGAACGATGCCGCGGATCCGGTCCTGGTTCTCGTCCTCGGTCACGGGCAACCGTGTGTGTCCGCTCGTGATGCAGCGCCGCAGCGCAGTCTCGACGTCGTCGGCGATATCGACCGTCACGACCGCGGGAATCGGCGTCATCACCTGGCGCGCCTCCTGCTCGTGCAGGTGAAAGACGCCGGTCAGCATCGTCGCCTCGCTCGTCTCGAGCATCCCGCCCTGCTCAGAGTCGCGGATCAGCTGGCGCAGCTCCGCCGCCGAGTCGCCGCGCGAGAGGCGGTGCTGCGGGTCGACGCCAAGTGCAGCGAGCATCGCGTTCGACGCGAACGTCAGCGCGACGATGAATGGGTGGAAGAGGATCCGAAACCACTGCAGCGGGACGGCGACGCGCCGCAGCACGCCCTCCGCGCGATCGATCGCGTAAAGCTTCGGGACCATCTCGCCGGCGGTGATCTGGGTGCTCGTGATCAGCAGGTAGGCGACGATCGCCGCGATCACGATCGCGACCGAGTGCGCGACGACCGAGCCGAAGGGATGATCGAGCAGGTGCGCTAGGGCCTGCTCGCCGACGGCGCCGATGCCGACCGAGCACATCGTGTTGCCGACCTGGCAGGTCGTGATGTACTCGCTGATCGCGTCGAGCTGGCGCAGCGCGAGCTTCGCTCCCCGCCGACCGGCCTCCGCGGCAACCGCCATCCGCGAATGGCGCGAGCGGACGAGCGCGTACTCCGCGATCACGAAGAACGCGTTCACGACGATCAGGACCGCCGCGACCGCGACGAGCAGCCAGTTCACGTTGCGCGGTACCCGCTGGGGGGCGTGCTACTTCGAGGAGGGTCGTCGTTCATCGGCGATCTGGCCAAGGCAAAGCTAGCAGGCCGCACCGTCGACGCTGCCTTTGTCTTGGGCTGGCGCGACAGCGCGCGACCGACGCTCTTCAGGCAGCAGCGTCGATTTGCGCGGCAAGCTCGAAGTCGCGCTGCGTGAGCCCGCCGGCCGCGTGCGTGCTGAGCGTGAGGCGGACCTTCTTGTAGTCGTGGACGAGGATGTCGGGGTGATGGTTCGCCGCCTCGGCGAGCTCGGCCACGCGATTGACGAAGGCGACGGCATCGGCGAAGTCGCCGCGCTCCAGCTCGCGCGTGATCGCATCGCCATTGCGCTGCCAGACGCTCCCGTCGAGGCGCTGCGCTATTTCGGTTTCGGAAAGGCGTTCCATACTGTCGTCGGTAAGCGATGCGGATCGTCAGCCTCGTCCCCCATGCGACCGAGCTCTGCTTCGCGCTCGGCCTCGGCGACGAGCTTATCGCCGTCACGCACGAGTGCGACTACCCGCCGGCGGCGCTTCGCAAGCCAAAGGTGACGCGCAACGCCCTCAGTCCGCACACGAGCTCGGCCGAAATCGACGCCACGGTCCGCGAGCGCGTGAGCTCCGGTGAGTCGATCTACGAGCTCGATCATGAGGCCCTGCACGCGCTCGAGCCCGAGCTGATCGTCACGCAGGAGCTGTGCCCGGTGTGCGCGGTGTCCGTCGATGAGGTCCGCGAGCTGGCCGCCGAGCTGCCCTCGCACCCGCGCGTGATCTCACTCGATCCGCATACGCTCGGGGAGACCCTCGGGGACGTGCGCACGATCGCCGAGGCGACGGGGCGGCGCGATGAGGGCGTCGCGCTCGTCGCACTGATCGCGGGGCGCATCGATCGCGTTCGGGTCGCGGTGCGCAAGGCGAGCCACCCGCGCATCGCCGCGCTCGAGTGGCTCGACCCGGTGTTCGTTGCCGGCCACTGGACGCCGCAGCTGATCGAGCTGGCAGGCGGTGAGGATGTCCTCGGCTTCCCGGGCGAGCCTTCCCAGCAGCTCGACTACGAGCGCGTCGCGGCCGCCCAGCCAGAGGTCGTGATCGTGATGCCCTGCGGGTTCGATGCGCCGCGCGCGCACGCGGAGGCGCTCGCTCACGCGCAACATCTGCGCCGCCTCGGCGCCTCGCGCGTCATTGCAGTCGATGCGTCCGCCTACTTCTCGCGTCCGGGTCCGAGGCTCGTGGATGGCCTCGAGCTGCTCGCGCACAGCCTGCATCCGGACCTCGCGGCCCCGGCGCAGGCAGGCGCGCTTGAGATGCTCCTCTAGAGCGAGTAGGGCGGCCCGGCCGCCGAGAAGGCGATCGCCGCACCGACCGCGATCGCCGCGAGCGCCAGGCAAGCGAGCAGGCCGATGAGCAGCGGTTGGCGCTGGCGGTCGGCGTAGTGCCAGGCGACGCCCGCGAGACCGCCGCCGATCAGCCCGCCGATGTGGCCACCGATCGAGATGTTCGACAGCGAGAGCGTGAGCACGAGGTTCAGCACGATCGTGCCGCCGATCCCGGCCTGCCAGGGGTCGATGCCGCGATGGCGCAGCTCGATGAAGGCAGCGCCGAGCAGGCCGAAGATCGCGCCCGAGGCTCCGGCCGTAGCGACATCGGGCGAGAGGAGGAGCGCTCCAAGCGAGCCCGCGAGCAGCCCGACGACGTAGATCGCGATGAACCGCACCCGCCCGATCGCGGGCTCGAGCATGCGCCCGACGAAGTAGAGCACGAGCATGTTCATCCCGATGTGCAGGAAGTCCCAGTGGATGAAGCCGGCGAGCACGAGCCGGTAGTACTGGTGCACGTGTCCCACCCGATAGGCCTGGAGGAAGCCGTGGTCGAGCATCCAGGAACCGCTCGAGGGGAAGCCCGAGAAGGTGAAGGCGCCCGAGCCTTCCGCGAGGAAGATCACGACGTTGATCGCGATCAGCGCCTGCGTTGCCTGGAAGCCGTTGTAGCCGATCTGGCGCACCGTCTTGACCTTGGTGCGCTGGCGCGCGCACTCGGGACAGCGCATCCCGACCTGCGTTGGGGTCATGCAGTCGGGGCAGATCGGGCGGCCGCAGTTCGAGCACGAGACGCCGGTCTCGCGCGATGGATGCCTGTAGCAGGTGGCCACGCGGGCTGACGCTAGCAGCGACCGCGGCTAGCCGCTCGTGCGCCGCGCGCGGTGGCGCTGATGCATGCGCAGCAGCACAAGGCCGGCTCCCGCAGCGGTCGCGGCCACGACCGCGCCCGCCGGGCGCACCCAGTTGCGCGGGTCGCGCATCGCCGCGAGCTCCCAGCCTTCGAGCTCCTCCACGGCCTGGTCGTGGATTCCCTCGAGCCGGCGCAGGACGCGTGTCGAGAGATCCGCGGGCGGCTCGACCGGCGCGAGCGCGCGCGCGAGCAGCTGATCGACGCCGTCGCTCATCGTGTGCCCTCAGCCAAGGCGAGAGCCTCCTCGAGCTGCTTGATCGCGCGATGGATCAGCACCTTCGTCGCGCCATCGGTTCGGCCGAGGGCGCGCGCGATCTCGCGGTTGTCCATGCCTAGCGAGAAGCGCATGATCAGCGCCTCGCGGCGGTCGTCCGGCAGCCGCCTCACGCCTTCGAGGACGCGGGCGAGCTCGTCGCGACTGGTCACGAGATCCTCGGTCGAGTGGCGCGCAGGCAGCGTCTCCGAGTCCTCGAGCGGGGATTGCGGGCGCCGCGCCCGGCTGCGGTAGTGGTTCGCGGCGAGGTTGTGTGCGATCCGGATCAGCCATGGCCGTAGCGGCCGGCCCGCCGCCTCCCGCTGTGCGCGCGCGAAGTGCCGGTAGGCCTGAAGGAAGGTCTGCTCCGTGAGGTCCTCCGCGTCGTGATGGTTGCCGACGCGGTAGTACGCGTAGCTGTAGACGTCGCGCGCATGCGCCTTGTAAAGGCGTTCGAAGTCGGCGTCGAGCTTCGCTTTCTTTGTCAGCTCGATCACGCATGCACACTATCCATGCGCTCTCACGCGGCGTGGGCTCCCGCGGGGGTCGCGACGATCTCGCGCTCGGGCATCGCCCCGCCCAGCCAGTCCCACTGCAGCGTCACGCGCGACCAGATCCGCTCGGTCACGGCGGCCGCAAGCGCGGGCGTGGGGTTCTGATCGACCGGGAAGCGCTGCGGCGCGCCGCAGCGAATCCGCACGCGGTGCGGGCGGATCCACCAGCCGCGGCGCACAGCCTCCGTCCCGATCACCGCCACGGGTACGACGGGCGCGCCGGTTTGCAGCGCGAGCCGCCCAACACCCCGGTGGGCCGATCCGAGCGGGCCCGGCCGTGTCCGCGTCCCTTCCGGGAATATGCAGACGCAGTCGCCGCGCTCGAGGATCGCCCGTGCGGTGTCCATCGCCCGCGTGTCCCCGGCACCGCGATCGACCGGGAAGGCGCCGAGCATGCTCATCACCCGGCCGCGCACCGGGTGCAGGAAGTGCTCCTTCTTTGCGACGTAATAGACGGGCCGGCGCACAAGCGTCCCGAGCACGAGCGCGTCGAGGAAGCTACGGTGGTTCGAAGCGAAGATCACGGGCCCCTGCTTCGGCACGTGCGCGATCCCGTACCGAGAGAGCCGGAAGTAGACGTGGAACGCCGGCTGAAGGACGGCGCGCACAATCCAGTAGAGGACGCGGCTCGCACCCCGCTCGAGGGTCCGCCCGTGATACGCGTTGGCGTCCCAGCTGGGCGGCGCCGGCTTGTTGGTGGCGTAGTCGGTCACCGACCGAAGTACCCGTACAAGCCCGCAACGTTACGCGGTCACTGGCGCACCGAGCCGCCAGCCGACGCGGTAGCGTCCCCTCTCAGGCTGCCGGAGTAGCTCAGCTGGTAGAGCAATCGCCTTGTAAGCGGGAGGTCGCGGGTTCGATTCCCGCCTCCGGCTCTAAAATAGCCTGCAAAATCGCATGTTTTGGTGCGCCGGGGGTCCGGCGAACCGGGCTTGTCGACGGCCGTTGGCCTATTCGTTGGCCTTAACGAGGACCTCCCTACCCCACAACTCGGCCGACTAGCAGGGCAAACCTGCGACCTCAAGGCGGGGATATATCGCTTCAATCATTGTTTCCCTGAGCACGTCCGAAGCATCGCGGGCATCAGCCTGCCAGCGCTCACTGCCATCCCGCCTACACAGATAGACGGACACCTCGAGAGCTGCTCGGTTTTCGCGCAAACCGACAGCGTCGTTGGGTTCGTGCTGCGCTGCCGCCCTCAGATTTTGCGACAGCCTGGCGCGAGAAGGCAATCGAGCAGTCGTGGTTCTGGGCGCGAGCAGTAGCGGGGGCTTGACCGCGACAGGTTCCTGCAAATCATTCGTTGGGGGAGCGTGGAGCGCTGCCGATCGCGATGCAATTACCCGACAGCCACTGCCTGAGCGACTGCGAACACGATCTGTTCGGGCGAGTCTTGTCAGCTGCCTGAGTAGGTTGTCGATCCTGGTGTTGCGGGCTGAGGGGCCAGGCACCTCAGATCAGACTCGACACCGGGTGCATGCACGCTCACTCGATACCGAAGGAGAGGCTCATGGCCACAGCCGACGTTAAGCCGGGAATCGTGACGAAGCTCGACCCGCTGCGCCACCACAAGCACTACCAGCCGGACGCGGACGGCAAGACCTCGCCGTATGCCGGCGGCAGCAGCTTCATGGAGCGCGTCGCCGAAGGCGTCGCGAGCGCGATGGGCACAGTTGCGTTCGTCGTGATCGGCTCGCTGATCATTCTCGGCTGGGTGCTGATCAACGGCGCGGTCCCGTACATCGAGCACACCTTCACGCACCTCACCAACGGCCAGCAGTACGACCCCGAACCGTGGATCCTGCTGAACCTGATCTTCTCCGGCGTTGCCTTCTACACCGGAGCGCTCGTGATCATCGCGCAGAAGGCACAGACCCGGACCGACGTCGCCAACGAGACAGCCGCCGCGGCACACCGCGACGAGCTGGCTCAGTTTCAGACCGATCTGCTGCAGCAGAACACAAAGCTGACGCAGGAGATCCACACGGTCTCAAAGAAGCTCGCGACGCTCATCGAGGAGGTCCACAGCGCGACCTGCACGAAGTGAGCGCCAAGCTCAACTCACGCGTCCCCTTCCACGCGAGCCAGCGCACAGACACCCCCTCGTCGCGCCAGGCGGCCGCGGCGTGAGCGACGCCGCTTGGGAGGTCAGCAGTAGTCCGAGACCGCGCAGTCTTGCGCCTGCTTCCCGCGCGACTGGCCGGACGAACGTTGAGACAGTCTCGACGTTCTGGATGGGGTCACCGATGCCATGTAGGTGTCATCGACTCCCGTCAGCGAGGCAGCACCGGCGAGGTGGCGGTGGTGTCGTCGCGGGCTCCTTGCCGGCGTCGTGCTCGTTGCGGGCCTGCTGTTCGCTGTTTCAGCGGGCGCCGTCGTCGTCACGGGCTTGGGTGGGGCGAGGTTCGGCATCGAGCCGCTCACCAGCACCGCGCCTTCGCAGAGCGCGGGACTGCTTTCAGCGTCAAGCGGCGTGTTCAACTTGCCGATCGACACCGGTCTGGTTGTCTACCACGGCGGTCCGGTCGTGCACGGGCTGCAGACCTACGCGATCTTTTGGGATCCGAAAGGCGTGTTCCAGGCGAGCACGGAGAGCCTGGTCTCGCGCTATCTCTCCGATGTTGCGCACGACAGCGGCGCTACCACCAACGTCTTTTCGGTCGCCGGGCAGTACACCGATTCTCAGGGCGGTGCCAGCTACGCGCAGACGTTCGGCGGGGCCTTCATCGACACGACACCGTACCCAACGACCGGCAACTGCTCGCAGACCACACCGACCGCCTCGACCTGTCTGTATGACAGCCAGGAAGCGAGCGAGTTGCAGAGCTTCATCGCGAGCCACAATCTCCCGAGCGGGCTCGGCGTCTTGTATTTCGTGCTCACGCCCGACACTACCGTGACGTGTATGGACGACAGCGACAGCTGCTCGAACAACGCGTTTTGCAGCTACCACTCCTACGCCGGCTCGGGCGCGCAAACGGTGCTCTACGCTGCGATCCCATTCACGCTGCTTGACAGCGCGGGCGACGCGAAGTCATGCCAGGACGACGGCTACGGCACGGTCCAGGCCCCGAACGGTGATCCGGGGTTCGGTGGTGTCGCGATCAAGTCGATGAGCCACGAAGAGATGGAGACGATCACCGACCCTCTGCTGAGCGCCTGGTACTTCGCCGACGGCGACGAGGTGTCCGATGCCTGCAACGGCGTGTTCTGGAACCCCAACTCGTTCCTCCCGACGCAGGGCGGGAGCGCCATTGCCGGGACGCTGTTCAACGAGACGATCAACGGCGATCATTACTACCTGCAGGGAGCGTGGAGCAACGCAACGCAAAGCTGCGAGCTGATGACGGGGCTCGTGGCGAGCATCAGCGCGCCGACCAGCGCAGCGCCGGGAGCGACGGTGACGCTCAGCGCGACCGCGAGCACCAACGTGTCGATCCCCGGCAGCGGTTATGTCTGGCAGTTCGGCGACGGTCAGGCCGCGACCGGCTCGAGCGTCACCCACGCCTACGCAACGTCCGGCACCTACACGATCACCCTCACGGTCACCGACGCCAACGGCGACAGCGGAACGACGACCAGCCAGATCACCGTTGCCACCAACGCCAGCACGACCAGCGGCACGACAGCCGGCGCGAGCGGATCAAGCAAACCAAAGTCGAAGACCACGTGCGGGCCCGGCCACGTTCACGGCGACACCAAGACACGGCTGTGCACGACCACGCTGACCTCCTACACGACGCGCCAACTATGCGAACGCTCGAGCACAAACGGCGCCAACACGCGGTCGCGATCCTGCCGCACCGTGATCGTGAAGACCGTACGCAGCCAGCGCTGCAGGCTGACGAACTCGACCGAAGCCGAAACCGTCTCCGCGCGCTGCTCAACCGTCACCGTCCATCGCTCGATCGACACGCACAGCGCAACGCGACGCTCGCAACCGGCTCGCTCGTGACCCAGCGACGCTGAGGGGAAAGCACCCAAGCCGCTGCTGGCTGGGGTCCCGCTCCGCTCGGCTTATTCCGAGCTGCCAGGGCGGAATAGATCTGTTAGGGTGCCCTAAGTCGGGAGCGACTGCTGCGCATCTAGCCTTGTCCTCTGAGCATCCTCAGCCCACCGCTAGCGCATCCCCGACCGGGCGGAAGGTCTACTTCTACGCTTGGGTGCTCGTCGTGCTCGCGGTGGCGGTCGTTGCGGTCGTCCTCGGCTGGCACGCCAAGGGCGGCACGCCGACACCCGGCGCGGTTCCCCGCGGCGAGCACCTGACTCGCACCGCGGCGGTGATCGACACCGCGATCCTCGTCTTCCGCGAGGGCCTCGAGACGATCCTCGTTCTCGCGGCGGTGCTCGCGAGCTTCCTCGGGTCGAACAAGGCCTACCGCCGCCCGGTCGCCGCCGGCGGGACGCTGGCGCTGATCGCGACGCTGGCGACGTGGTTCGTCGCGGTCTGGTTGATCGGCCAGCTCGGCGGTCGGGGGCTTGACGTCCAGGCAGCCACGGGGATCCCGGCGATCATCGTGCTGCTCGTCGTCATGAACTGGTTCTTTCACCGCGTCTACTGGACCGGCTGGATCCAGCACCATCACAAGCGCCGCCGCGGCCTCTTCTCCACCAGTGGCGAGCGCAGCGCACGCGCGGTGCTGCTCGGCTTCGGACTGCTCGGCTTCACCTCGGTCTACCGCGAAGGCTTCGAGGTGGTCGTGTTCCTCCAGAACATCCGCGTCAACGCCGGCTCGAACGTCGTACTCGAAGGAGCCCTGCTCGGAATGCTCTTCACGACCGCGGTCGGCATCCTCACGTTCGGACTGCACCAGAAGCTGCCCTACAGGCGGCTGCTCATCATCACCGGCGCGATGCTGTGCGTCGTCCTGTTCGTGATGGTCGGCGAAGAGGTCTTCGAGATGCAGCAGGCCGGGTGGATCGGTACGACCTCGATCGGAGTCCAGCTGCCCGGCTGGCTTGGCACGTGGTTCTCGCTCTTCCCCAACGTCGAGACGATCGTCGCCCAGGTACTCGCCCTCGGCCTCGTGATCGGCTCATACCTGCTCGCCGAGCATCTGCGCGTGCGCCGGCCGCGACGGACCGGTGGCGTCGTTGCGCAGCGCGCCGAAGCTCCACCCGAGCCGCCCATCGGCGCCGGGCCCGCGATCGCGCGGCTCACCTAACCGATCCCTGCCTCGCCGCGCCTCACGCGCTCGCAAATCGCGCCCAAGCAACAAGGTCCTGCCAATTCGCGCGCCGCAGGAGGCGACGATGCGTGAAGGGCCGCGGTGCGCGGGTTGGGCTTTGGCCTGGCTGGCGTGCCGCTGGTTGGTGACCGTGCTGTGAGGCCGTCGTGTTCCTATGAGTCGACGTCACGAGCTGCTGGGGCGAGCACGCTCTCACACCACGTCCGGAAGCTGGTTGGTGTGGGGGTGGCGTGGGACCAGTCTTCGTCGTAGATCCCGTTCTGCTGGGCCCGGTACATCGCCGTGAAGTCGCGTGCCATGCGTTCGGGGACGCCGCGCTGGATCGTGGACGCGGTTTGCTGCTCGAGGTCGGCCTGCTCGAAGGTGACCTGCGACCCCAGCACGTCGCTGATGGTTGCCGCCATCTGGTTGGGCGTGAGGTGGTCAGGCCCGAAGACCGGGATCTGATCGGTGCCCTCCCAGGTAGGGTCGAGCAGGAGCGCGGCGGCGGTGGCGGCGATGTCCTGGGTGGCTATCGTGGCCAGCGGACGGTCTGGGCTCAGCGGCAGGGACAGAACTCCCTCGGTCCTCATTCGGGGTAGCGGCCTGAGCAGGTTCTCCATGTAGAACGGCATCCCGAGCGAGCGATAGGCAGCACCGGAGCACTCAAGCTCAGCGTCCATTGCATGCGCTGCGGAGAGCAGACCCGCTGGATGGGGCCAGGTGCGTCCCGCACTAGAGATCCCGACCACATGACCGACCTGGTGGCAACGGATCGCCTCCACCGCCGGCCGTGTGAAGGAGAGGTAGTACTCGTGCGCAGAACTCGCCCGCATGCTCGGCGGGACCAGCCAGAACAGGCCCTGCGCGCCATCGAGTGCGTGATCGAGCACCACCGGGTCGCCATGGCTGCCGGCGATCACCTGCACTTGATCGCGGACCGCGTCATCCAGTCGGGACGGGTCTCGGACGATCACTCGCAGCGGCTGGCGGTCGGCGCTCAGAAGCTCGGCCAGAAGCTGGCTGCCGACATTGCCGGTAGGGGTTGTGACAACAATCATGAGGGCTCAGGAAGCGGGGAAGTCGGGGTCCGCTGACTGCCAATGACGATGGCTATTCTTGGCAACGCAACCAAAGACATGTGCAGGGTACATACATTATCATTGGGGGCTCGATGAGTCAGCCCGACCCGCTGAAGGCGCTCCATGAGGCCCTGCTGCAGATCGTCAACGTCCTCAACCGGCCACAGGGCGACAACGTGATCCTGACCCGCGCCGGCGTCTCGCTGGACACCGCGCTGCTTCCGCTACTCGTCCGCGTCTCGATGCAGCGCAACCTCACGATCGGCGAACTCGCCGATCAGGTCGGGCGCGACTACTCCACCGTCAGCCGCCAGGTCACCCGCCTACAAGCGCGCGGGCTCGTCCACAGCGAACTCTCGGAGACCGACCGTCGCAAGCGCCTGCTCAGCGTGACCGCAGCGGGCAAGAACGCCGTCAAGAAGATCGACCGTGGCCGCAACTCGGTCATGAGCGAGGCGCTCGCTGGGTGGAGCCAAGCCGAGATAACCGAGCTTGCCAGAATGACCACCCGGCTAGCAGCCGTCATGCAACCACGCGCCTGAGAAACAGCATGGGAGTGCACGCAGCTGCTTTGCCGGGCCGGGCGAAAGCAGTCACCCGCCAGGCCGCCTGTCACGCTACTGCTCCCGCGTGAACTCGAGCGTCTGGATCGCAGCCGCCGGCTACTGCAACGAACGAACAGCAGGAGCCGACAGAGGTCGTCTGCTCGTTACCGCTTTCGCCCGAGGCTGTCGGGGAAACCTTCCCGGGGCTGGCAGCCGTCGACGGGCAGTGGTAACGGACGTGCTGGCGCCGGCTGTGATCGCTGCGTCAGCCGGTGGCTGCTGCTATCCGGTGGTTGTGGAGCTTTCCGAGGTTGTGGGTGGCGGCGATAAGTCGCCATTCCGATAGCGCGGCGGCGCGGCCGCGGCGTTGGAAGCGGTCGATCCGTCGGTTGTGTTTGGTGTGTCCGAAGACGGGCTCGACGGTCTGTTTGCGCTGCTGGTAGATCGCGTGCCCGAGCTCGGTCTTCAGGACGCGGCGCATATGGTCATAGAGTCCGCCGGTCCAGCCGGCGCGGGGTTTCTCTTTGAGGTCTGAGTCCGGGGGGATCAGGACCTGGGTGCCGTTGCTGACGATCTTCTCCATCTGGCGTTTGTGCCAGTAACCCGCGTCAGCGACGACGACCCCCGGGCGCTCGTTCACACCCGCGAACTCGAGGTCGCGCAGCGCAGCCTCGAACACCGGCTCGAGGCGTCCGAAATCCGGCGCCTCGGTCGTGATCTCAGCCGCAACGATGATCTGATTCTCGGTCACCGCAGCTTGCGCGTTGTAGCCCTGGACTGTCGGCTGGCCCTGCGTGCGCATCACC